>Ga0163152_10001511_pt1 | contig 36674 bp, 23 predicted proteins | sample OliLakLV19MP8IB2_FD_148635 | JGI IMG/M metagenome (GOLD analysis project Ga0163152, IMG submission 148635) | Freshwater microbial mat bacterial communities from Lake Vanda, McMurdo Dry Valleys, Antarctica - Oligotrophic Lake LV.19.MP8.IB-2 | ecosystem: Environmental > Aquatic > Freshwater >...
CATCTATTTTTTCTTTGCGCCTTTGCGTGACGTATTTTTTTTTCACGCAAAGGCGCAAAGACGCAAAGATGTAGTATGTGTTTAAAATGCGGATCGCATCTATTTTTTCTTTGCGGCTTTGTGTGACGTATTTTTTTTTCACGCAAAGGCGCAAAGACGCAAAGATGTAGTATGTGTTTAAAATGCGGATCGCATCTATTTTTTCTTTGCGGCTTTGTGTGACGTATTTTTTTTTCACGCAAAGGCGCAAAGATGTAGTATGTGTTTAAAATGCGGATCGCATCTATTTTTTCTTTGCGCCTTTGCGTGACATTATTTTTTTTTCACGCAAAGCCGTAAAGTTTTTATTAAGGAAATAAAAAAATATAGTTAAGAAAGAAACTATGCATCTAAAATGCCAACGCCTGCTCAATATCCCAGATAATATCATCAAAATGTTCCACACCAATACTTATACGCACTAAAGAATCACTAATTCCCAACCTGTTTTTTTCTTCCTGTGAAACATCAGCGTGTGTCATGGATGCAGGATGTTCGGCAAGAGATTCCGTGCTTCCTAAAGAAACTGCTAATTTTATCAGCTTTAAATTATTTAGAAATGTAAAGGCTTCCTTTTCGCCGCCTTTAATTGTAAAACTCATCATTGCACCAAAGGAAGAATATTGTTTTTTCCATATTTCATGTTGCACTGAACCCTCTTCCAACATGCCCAAATAAAATATTTTTTCTACCTTCTCTTGTTTTTGCAACCAGTCGGCAACTTTCATTGCATTGTATTCCTGCATTTGCATGCGGGCTTTTAATGTTTCCAAACTGCGCAATAATAACCACGCCGACCAAGGTCCCATCATATTTCCCATAAAGGTGCGCATTACTTTTATACGTGTAATTAATTCTTTACTTCCTAAAACAGCACCTGCAATTACATCGCTGTGTCCGCCAATATATTTAGTTGCAGAATACACAACCAGATCAGCTCCGTGTTGTAATGGATGACTCCATAATGGTCCCATATAGGTATTATCAACCACCACACCTACCTTTTGCATTTCATTGGAAAATTGTTTTGCAATTTCACCACACATTTCAATATCAATTAATGCATTGGTTGGATTCGCCGGAGTTTCGATATAGATCATTTTAAGATTTTCTACTTTTTCTGTTATGATCAATTCAATAATTTCCTCCTGCGTATGATGCGCATCAAATACAAGTGATTTAATTCCATAAGTAGGTAATACCTGTTTTATAAAATGATCGGTCCCACCATAAATTGGCGAACTGTATAAAATAGTATCTCCGGGTTTTAAAAATTCTAAAAGTACTGTAGAGATCGCACTCATTCCGCTGGAAAAAACGCAGCAGGCTTCAGCTTTATCCCAAAGTGTTAATCTGTTTTCCAGAATTTCAATGTCCGGGTTATTTAATCTTGAATAAATTAATCCTTGTTCTTCACCGGGAAGGGCTTCGCTTAACCCGTAAGCAACTTCAAAAAAACGTTTACCCGCTTCTGCGGTTTTAAAAACAAAGGTAGAAGTTTGAAATATCGGGCATTTAATTGCGCCTTCGCTCAATTCCGGTTTATAACCAAAACTCATCATCAAACTTTCGGGATGCATTTTATGATCTTCCATAATTACAACTTTTTTGTAAAAATAGAATTATTAATAAAAGTATTATGTGATTTAGATCATTGTGAAATCACTGAAGGTTTTGCATTATCAATAATTTGTATAGTTTTTTAGCATAAACTAAAAATAAAGCTCAAAATAAAGCAGATTGTTGAAATAATTGAAGCGTTAAATTGCAGAAATTGCAGATTTTATAATATTATTTATTTTAAAGATTTGGATAAAATCTCAGAACAAGGTTCAAAAATTAAAAAAATATCTGTTTAACTAAAGTATACTTTCATTTCTTCCTTAAACCATATTAATGCCAAAAAAAACCGCAACATTTGGTGCAGCACACAAATTAATAAATGATTTTTTCTGTCAGTGATCTGTCTTGAGTAGTTACTCTTATAAAATATATTCCAGGTGAAGGCAATTGAATTAATTGATACGTGTTTTTCTCTGATGCAATTATCTCCATTTGTTGAACAATATTTCCTTCTCTGTTTATAATTTGAATTACCGATTTAATTCCAATTGCAGAATTAAACGCTATCTGCACTGACCCATTTTCCGTTGGATTTGGAAATACATGTAATGCCGGAGATAATAAATTTTCAACAATAATAATTTCAGAATAAGCTGATTTACCATCAGCATCTTCTTGCAACAATCTATAATAATTATTTCCAAATTTCGGGTTGGTATGTGTAAAGGAATAATTAATTATTTCGCTGGAATAACCATTGGCTTGCAATTTACCTATGGTTTTAAAATCCTTCCCATTGCCGGAATGTTCAATATAAAACAACGCTGCATTTATTTCTGTTTCTGTACTCCAACTTAAAACATTTATCTCTTCTATTGCCACTCCTTGGAAATTAATTAAGGTTACAGGCAAAATTAAAGGCTCACAAGAAATTGTAGCTGTTCCACCGAACGAAAAGGTAAATCCCTCGTTGGTAGCTAAATAATTATCAATACATAAATAATAAACTTCTCCTGCTAAAACATCCAGAAACTTTACAAATTTATCTCCGCCAACTCCCTCAGTTAGATCAAGTGCTGTCATATTTAATCCGGTATTTCCATTTGAGGCAGAGAATGAACAACGCAATGGCGGCGTTGAGGGTGGACAAGTGGGACCCGGACCCCAAACGGCAAAATCGTAATCATCGGAATTAACATCAGGATCTATCGTAAAAGTTAATGTTCCGCCTGTTGAGATAATAAAATAATACCATGCGCTTTGATGTTCTCCTTCTGATAAACAGCCTTTATTTGCGGCAGTCAGGTCATTAATATCACCATCGCCGGCATTGTTGTCGTCGAAAGCGGTTGTGGTGCAGATTTGAGTTGCGGTAATACAATCAGCATTTTCAACCACGAGAGGCGGATCCCAGGCACAAATCTGAAAGGTTCCCGTTGCACCTCCACCATAACGCCAAATGCGCAACCAAACTGTTGCGCCCGGTGTTAATCCGGTAACATTTAATATCGGCATCAATCCTGGGCCGCCATCATCATCGCAAACAAGAAGATTTAAAGAAGTGCAAATTCCATCATATAAAGCCATTGCACAATCGGAAAGTGTTCCGGAAGCGGTTTCAATATTTATAGTACCGGAGGCCGGAACGGTAAGTGTATACCAAACATCCTTATTGGTGTAACTTCCACAGCCGGGTGCCGGAACTCCGGCGGTGCTTGTAGCTCCTACAGTTGAACCTGTTTGGTAGATACAAACGGTATCAATATTTAATGCAGTAGCACCACAGGGGTCATCTGATTGCGCTTTTAGGCTCAAACAACTGAATAAAACACCAACTGCTAAAAGTTTGATCTTCATTGATTAATGGTACTTATGATTTCCTGTTTTGTAAACATTAAACGTTTAAATCCGTGATTCTCCATTTTTTGCAGGAAAATGTCCTCTGTTATATCCACATCTGTAAGCATAATAAATTTTGAGCTAAGCTGCTCAAATTCAGCACTTTGGTCAAAAATTTCATATATTGTTTTCGATAATTTCTTAATTACCTCTTCCTCCATATCATCAGGTATTGTCAATGTATATTTATACTCCTGCGAAAAAAGTAAAGCACTTGCCAATACCAATAAAAAAGTAAAAATAATTTTCATCCGCTGCCTTTTGGTTGCTTAAAAAAGATTCGGTTCAAGTCATAACACAATATAACCAAGCCTGAGGAGAGCGGCTTTCAGAGTAAAGATAGAAAAATTGGTGAAATAGTTGCTATTGGGAAGTAATATTTCCATGCACACTCACTCTTTTCCAATTTTCCGGAATATCACATTGGATCTTACTTTTGGTTCCGGATATTTCCATTTTCAGATTTTCATTCTGAAGATTTATAGTTCCATCAGTATGTCCTTTATCTTTTGTTGATACGGCTTTCGTTATTTTCCATTGTCCCATTTCTGAACAAAACGATTTAATTACGGTATTACAAACATCATCCGCTTTTCCCATCGCAACGAACATATTTTTATATTCCGTTTTCCATTCCGGCAAATAGGGAACACCGTAATATTTATTTTTTTTGTCGGGGCACGGCTCTGTTCCGCAGCAGGGCTCATTGCACAAAGCACCGATAGAATCATTTACATGTATCCAAATATGTTCTCCACTTTTTAAAGGATAATTAAATGTGGTAAAAAAAGCATCAATAAATTCGGAATTTATATGATCGTTGTGATAATGTGGAACAACAAATTGTAAAATAACACTGTCTTTATGCAATTTAAATACTTGTGTTATGATGGAATCTATCGGCTTAACATCTGCCGCAGCCGGTCCTGTTCCGGAAAATTCCATCCCCAAATAATAATTATTATCATTACAAACATCTTCACAAGGTTGATTAAAATCGCCATACCCTGAACCAAAGATCCACACACTATCTCCGGTTCCTTTTATTACAAAAATATTGGATGTTGTCCAGGGTTTACCCTTTGCATAAATCATACTGTGCATTACGTACAGTTGATCGGGAATCATCTGCTCCAAGCCATCTACAAAAACTTCTTTCGGCCCTTTATTTTTATTGCAGGAAATAAATAAAAGAGAAACAACAATTAAAAATAAACGCATATTGTTTTGCAGGAATTTATTAATTTATTCAGAAAAAGCTGTTAATATCATTTTAGAATTTATTTTTTCTTTATCGTCGTAAGATTCCATTTTTACTGTACCTACATTTTTTGCCATCCACATAACAGAATGTGATTTACTGAAAAACATTTTTGATTTCACTTCCGTATCAGATGAATATTTCATGCAGTTGTAAGTGCCTGCTGGAGTAGTAATATTTTCGTACCCTTCAATTTTTCTGTTTATAGTTTTTATGGTCGTCGACATAATTACAATTCCATTCATTTTCATAGACATTGTGCTTTCCGCATCTGCCAAAGTTTGGCCGGCAACCGGGTTTGAGGGAAATTCCATAATAGAATTCGAAACTTCTATTTCTACGCCTTCCATTGCAGGCATTTGGCCAGTTCCGAACATATTGCTCATGTCCATATAATAAGTTTCCCCATCGCATTTCATGATCACATCGCCATTCGACATAGATTTTCCTGTATTATCAATTACTTCAATATTGATAGTTGCCTCCAACCCGCCTGAAATATCTTTCAATCCGGTAAGCTGACTTTTACTTACGGAGGCGATTTTGTCCTTTGCATCATATGTTGTGAGTTCCCATTTTGTACCTATTTTATTAGGAAAAAAGGATTCGCAGGTATTTCCTGACCTAAACGCAGTGAGTAGAACTATACTTATTAGCAAATATGCCGCGGTTGACTTTTTCATACATCAAATTTTCGTCAAATTTAAGAAAGGGCTTCCTTATAAAAAAGGACTTTATGTATGTTTTCTAAAAGTGATTTAGCATGGCTCATACTTTGTACATTTTCAAAAACCAGCATCAAATGTTTATCTGTTTGTTTTATGGTTCCAGTTGTTTTTCTCTCTGCAATAAATTGCATTAAGGTTGTAAAAAATTTACTATCGTAAAAAACACTTTGATTATTCTCTACAAAAAGACAACGCAATTTTCTGTTTTTGAATAATATGCGTTCAAAACCGAGATCTTTTGCAAGCCATCGCAATCTTATTCCGTTAAATAATTCCTCTACTTGTCGAGGTGTTTTTCCAAACCTGTCGTTTAATTCTGTTTTGAATAAAGTTAGTTGTTCTTCATTCGCAACATTGTCCAATCTTGTATAAATACTTAATCTTTCATTAATATTAATAATATATTCATCCGGTATCAACATTTCCAGATCGGTATCAATTTGCACATCACTAACAAATTCCTGTTTTTCTTCAATTTGTTCAGCGAAAAGTGTTTTATATTCCGTGTGTTTTAATTCGCGAATCGCTTCATTTAAAATTTTATGATATGCATCGTATCCTATTTCTGAAATAAATCCACTTTGTTCTCCTCCCAATAAATTTCCTGCGCCGCGAATATCCATGTCGCGCATGCTTATTTGAAAACCGCTACCAAGATCAGCATATTGTTCTATGGTGCGCAATCGTTTTCTGCTTTCATCAGGCAATCCAAATAAAGGTGGAGATAATAAATAACAATATGCCTTTTTATTACTTCTGCCAACTCTTCCACGCAACTGGTGTAGATCGCTCAATCCGAAAAAATGTGCATTATTAATTATAATGGTATTAGCATTGGGGATGTCGAGACCGCTCTCCACAATATTGGTACACACCAGCACATCGGATTCTCTGTCTACAAATTTCAACATGTGATCCTCCAATTCATCTCCGTCCATTTGTCCATGTGCCACACCAATATTTACATCGGGACAAACCTTTTTAATTAATGCTGCCGTTTCTTCAATATCTTTTACGCGATTGTGCACAAAATACACTTGTCCTCCACGATAAATTTCAAAATACACTGCATCGCGGATAAAATTGATATCGAATGTTTTTAATTCGGTGGTAATGGGCTGTCTGTTGGGTGGTGGTGTATTAATTATGGATAAGTCTCTTGCACCCATTAACGAAAATTGCAACGTTCTCGGAATTGGAGTAGCAGTTAATGTTAATGCATCAACATTCTCTTTTAATTCTTTTAATTTTTCTTTAGAGGAAACACCAAATTTTTGTTCTTCATCAATAATTAATAATCCGAGGTCTTTATATTTTACATTTTTGCTTATGATAGCATGTGTTCCGATAATAATATCCACTTTACCTGCAGCAAGTTTTTCTAACGTTTCTTTTTTTTCTTTTGCTGATTTGAATCTGTTTAAATAATCTACCGTAACCGGAAAATCTTTTAACCTTTCTGCAAAAGTTTTTTGATGTTGCATAGCGAGGATGGTGGTGGGCACCAAAACGGCAACTTGTTTTCCATCGGTAACCGCTTTAAATGCTGCGCGAATGGCGATCTCCGTTTTTCCGAAACCCACGTCACCACACACTAAGCGGTCCATAGGGAAATTTCTTTCCATATCCTTTTTTACATCTGCTGTTGCGGTAACCTGATCGGGTGTGTCCTCATAAATAAAACTCGCTTCCAATTCATTTTGCAAGTAGGTATCAGGATGAAATGCAAATCCTTTACTCGCTTTTCTTTTTGCATATAACTGAATAAGATCTTTTGCAATATCTTTTACCTTGGCCTTGGTTTTTCTTTTTAATTGTTCCCATGCATCAGAACCCAATTTATTTAATTTGGGAGGAGTTCCATCCTTGCCTGCATATTTAGTGATCTTATGCAAGGAATTAATATTTACATAAAGGAGATCCTTATCGCGATAGATCAAACGAACAGCTTCCTGAACTTGTCCGGCAATTTCAATCTTTTCCAAACCGGAATATACACCAACACCGTGATCAATATGCGTTACGTAATCACCTGCTTGTAATTCTGATAATGTTTTTAATGTTATCGCATCGTTTTTTGTATATCCACTTTTTAATGTGTATTTGTGATAGCGTTCAAATATCTGATGGTCGGTATAACAAACTATTTTCAGATCATTATCTATAAATCCCGATGCGAGGGGAAGTGCAAATGCATCATATTTAATATTTGCGTTAAGGTCGGTAAATATTTCATGAAAGCGCTCCACCTGTTTGGTGTTGCTCATACAAATAAATATTTTATAACCGGCCTTTTGATTTTGTTTCAGGTTTTCTATCAACAAATTAAAATTGCGGCTGAACAATGGTTGGGGAGATGTATTAAAATGTATTTCCTCAGCGTGTTCAAAATGTTTTTGTAATCCGAATTCCAAAACCGGAAATGTTAATAACTGCGGTAATAATTCAGTTGATTGCACCAACATTTCTTCCGGAACATGTTCTCTAAAAGGATGGTCATCGTCTAAATGTGATTTTCCAACTCCGCGCGATTTTTTCATCGCTTCACCCGAAACAACTTTAAACCAGTCGATCGCCTTTTCGTAGCACTGATTAATTACTTCAAAACTGTATTTTGCATCCTTAAACCAGACAACGGTATTTGCAGGCAAACAATTAAATAAACCTGTTTTCTGATCCTCACCAAATTGTGATTGTATATTCGGAATAATGGTAACCTGCGATATAGCCTTTTGCGATAATTGTGTTGCCGGTTCAAATACCCTGATACTTTCTACTTCATTGTCGTACAATTCAACCCGGTAAGGCAATTCATTTCCGAAAGAAAAAATATCAATAATTCCGCCCCGAACAGAAAATTGTCCGGGTTCATATACAAAATCTGTTCTTACAAACCCATTTTCCATCAACAGATCCACAATAAAATGCGAATCGAGTTTTTCGCCTTTTTTTAATAGGATAATATTCTTATTCAGCACTTCCGGCATTACAAATTTTTCGGCAAGTGCTTCCGGATAAGTGATGATCAATTCGCCCTTCGTGGTAGAATGCGTTATTTTATTGATCGCTTCTGTGCGCTGTAAAATATGATTGGTGTTTACCTCAATAAATTCGCCAGGTTTTTTAAAGGAGTCGGGGATAAATAAGATATCTTTTTTCTCCAACAGATTTTGCAAATCGTTCAGAAAGTACGCGGCCTCTTCTCTGTCATTTAATATAAAAAGATGATTGGTATTGCTGTTTTTATATACTCCGCAGGCAATAAAGGAGAGTGCCGAGCCCACGATTCCCTTCAGATAGATGTTTTTGGCTTCTTTAATATCTATCCGTTCAATAATTTCTTTCACCCGTACATCCTCTCCTGCATATTGGGAGAGAAACTGATTTACATCCATTAAACAGTTGCAAAGTTAAACCGATTACCCGAAATATTAGTCATTGTGGTTCACCTTTTTTACCAAACAAAAGTTGCAATCCGGTAAATAGATAATGCCTCTCCCTTATCCTTAATTTGAATTTAATTTTGTTTAAAGTCAACTTTTTCAAACACCTTTGTGTTCTGTATCTAAAAATTACATGTCTATTCTACCTTGGCAAACAGCCAGACTTCTACATACCATAGATGAATCGCCGTTTGTACGTCGGTTCTTTTTTGAAGCAACCGAAACGGATACTTTCGATTTTATTCCCGGTCAGTTTGTTACGCTTGATCTTCCCATTTCTGATCGGCCAAGTAAACGACTGCGCAGTTATACCATTGCCAGCGCACCCGATAAATCCAATAAATTCGAACTCATAATTGTTTTATTGGAACCCGGCAGCGGATCTCATTATTTATTTGAGAACGCTCATCCCGGCCTTGAAATTAAGTTTCGGGGCCCTTTGGGACATTTTGTTTTGCCGGAAAAAATTGAAAGAGATATCTGTTTTATATGCACAGGAACCGGAATCGCACCTTTTCGTTCTCAATTGCTCCATTTACACAAACACAAAATTCCAACAAAACAGATTCACCTCGTTTATGGCTCAAGGTTAACTTCCGATCTTTTATACTATGAGGAAATGAAAAAACTGGAAACGGAATTTCCGGAATTTCAATTTCATACCACGCTATCTCGTGAAACTTCTGAAAACTGGCCGGGATCAATAGGATATGTGCATCCTTTATATGAGAAAATTTGCGAATATGGCAAAAGGGATATGGATTTTTACCTATGTGGATGGAGAATGATGATAGATGAAGCTAAGGTTCGAATCAAAGAAATGGGTTATGATCAGGAAAGAATTAAACTTGAGATCTACGGCTAAAATTGAATAGTTCCTGTTCTTTGTATTTTTGCATTCTTTTGAAAATGGACAGCCACAGAACATTTATTGATGACAAAGCAGGATTAAAAACGCTGCAATCCATTCAACACGCCGGAGCCTTTAACAGATGGATGTACAATCAGATAAAACCTTTTTGTAAGGGAAAAATTCTCGAAATAGGAAGTGGTATTGGAAACATCTCCCAATTTCTCGTCCATGATGGATTTACTACAACGCTCAGCGACTACAATCAAAGTTATTGCGATATTCTGACAGAAAAATATGGCTCTGAAAAATTTGTAACCGAAATTATTCGCCTCGATATACTTGATCCCAATTTTGAAAAACAATTCGAAAGTTTTTCCGGATCTTTCGATTGTATTATTGGATTAAATGTTATTGAACATGTGGATGACGATATAACTGCCCTTGAAAATTGCAAGAAATTATTGGCGCCCGGTGGAACACTTATCATGTTGGTTCCGGCCTATATGTGGTTATATAACAGCATAGATATTTCGCTGGGACATTTTAGGCGTTATAACAAAAAAAGTATTCGCACTTTATTCAGCAAAAGCGGATTGCGATCCATTAAAATGAATTATTTCAATTCTCCGGCTATTTTCGGCTGGTTTATTTCAGGAAGAGTGTTGAAGAATACTACTATTAAAGAAGGTCAAATGAAATTCTATAATTTTCTCGTTCCATTATTTAAGTTAGCGGATATGTGCACTTTCAACCGATTTGGCATTTCCCTTATTGTTGTCGGAGAAAAAACATCATCCTGATTATACCGTTTAAATAATACTGCTTAATTTAACCCCTCTAATCTAAGCAGACCTATGTGGGCATTACTTCCGCTTATTTCCATTTTACTTACTGTAGCTCTCTTAGAAAAAAAATGCACCTATTTTTTTCGCAACATCCGATTGGCTGTAATTGTCACATTAATTTTTCATGCTGCTTTTGTTTTTTTAAGTACAGAAATATTAAGCCTTTTTAACTTAATAAATGCAGTCAGTATTAAATTACTTTGGACATTTTTAGTGTTATCACTTTCCATTTATGCCCTTAAAAACAGAACTTCACTTACTGCCAGAAAGGAATTAAATATTAAAAAATATTTTGAAGAAAACAAACTGCTAACCGGAGCAACAGTATTCATCGTTTTTATAAGTCTTATAACCTGTTTATTTGCCTATCCGAATACGTGGGACAGTATGACCTATCATCTTCCGCGGGTGATGCATTGGATACAAAACGGCAATGTTGATCATTATCCCACCCACAACGACAGGCAGCTTGGATTATCTCCTTTAGGTGAATATTGTGATCTTCATTTAAAATTATTATCCTCTTACGATCCCCTCGTAAATCTTGTCCAATGGTTTTCCATGCTGGGTTCTGTTATCACAAGTTCACTGATAACAAAAGAGTGCGGCGGCAAAAAAAGAATGCAGATAATAGCAGCATTTTTTACCGCTGCAATTCCAATGGGCATTTTGCAAAGTAATAGCACACAAAACGATTATGTAGTAGGATTTTTTATTGTTTGCAGTATATTATTTTTATTTAAAAGTATAAAAAGCAATTTCGCAATAAGTGATACATTGTTATTTATTATTTGTTGTTGCCTGGCTGTAACGGCCAAAGGAACTGCGTTTGTTTTATTACTTCCTGTTGTAATAATATGGATAATATTATCCTTAATTAAACTCAAATTTAAGATTTTAAAACCGGCAATAGGTGGCATATTACTCGTAGCAATTTTTTGTTTACCTCAATTTATACGCAATGCCAAAACATTTGATCGACCTCTGGGTGAAGATTATAAACTTGCAAGTGAAATTTATGGAATAGCTCCAACACTTTCGAACATGAGTAAAAATGCAGCCATTCATTTAAAAACTCCTTTTCCACAATTAAACAAGGGAATAGAAAATGCCGTTATTGCCTTTAATGAGTTTATAGACATAAATGTTCAATCCAAAAAATACAACTGGCGTTTTACACCCCCTTTTGAAGTTGCATATCTCTCCACTCAAGAAGATTCGGCAGGAAATTTTTTACATGTAATACTATTTTTAATATGTTTTGTTATCATTCTTTTTAACAAAAAACTGCGAAAAAATACACAGATTATTCTGCTGGTTGTAATTGGCATACTCATGTTTATTACTTTCAGCACCCTTCTTAAATGGCAAATATGGAATTGCCGGCTCATGTTGCCTATATTTTTGGTGATAACTCCATTTTTAGCATATATGGTGCAAAATATCTCTTCTAAACTGCTATTTTATTGTATTATGTTTTTGTTTTTTTGTTCCTCCTGTTTATTTCTTTTTGTAAATCAATCGCGTTTGTGGTTTGGGCCGGAAAGTATTTTCACGGCATCGGCAACAGATCAATATTTTAATAATAATGATAAATTAAAACTTCCATTTGTAGAAATTACAGAAATGATTCAAAATAGTGATTCGAAAAACATTGGTTTTGTAACCAGTGGTGATGCCTGGCAATATCCATTTTGGCTGCTATTGCAACAGATGGAGGATCTGAAGATCCAACAGATCATGGTTAAAAATGCAAGTGCAAAAATAGAGTCTTCTTATTCTTACAGAACTTATATACCTGATGTAATTATTTCCAATACAATTAACAGCCTGGATACTGTTACATTGCCTTATAAAGACAATGTATTCATACTTATTTATAAAAATGAAAATTGGTCGTTGTATAAAAACGCTGCGTCACCGGAATAGATCCTCCAATATTTGAATAGATCTTATTTCTCCAAATTCAGGTAGGTGCAAACGATAATAATCAAGGAGATAAGCCAGTAATTTTTTTCTGTCCACAGCAGAAATTGATATTTGATCATAATTCTTTAGTTCGGGATTGATAATTTTTCTCAATACTTCAGACAATTGTTCAGAAATATAATTGGAATATGCCGGAATATTATCTGTAAACAAACCTTCCCTCAGGTCAAAATATTTTCTATCTGAAACGGAAGGATAAAATCCAAGATACTTCGACAACGCCAATAAAAACCAAATGTGATGATTTGCAAGGTGTTTATCTGTTTCATCGAGTTCCACAAAAATTTCAAACAAAAAATGAAATAATTCGGGATAGGCTTCGTGTTCTTTAATTGTTTTATTTATTACTTCAATATAGAAAAGTAAAAGAGAACTTTTTACAATATGAAAAGGTAATTCTTTATAGGCATAAAAGTAATTCGCATCATTAATGCGCATAATGTTTCCTGTCTCTTTGTAATACACCACAAGATCCAATAAATTTCCATGCTGATAATACACAGCCTTTGATTTTGATTTCGAGGAGCGTGCTCCATTAATAATATAGGTCTGTATCCCGAATATCTCCGTAAATATTTTTACAATAATACTCGTCTCCGCATATTTTGTGGTTCTGAAAACAATTCCGCGGGTTTTGTGCAACATAATGTAAAGTTAAAGGAAAGGGACTCAAGAAACAGGAAACAAACGGTGGGATCTGATAAAATTTTGAATAGAAATTGTTTTAACTTAGGCAATAATACCTAAGAAATAGAAAAACATATTGTGGTGTAAAAAAAGAGGCTGCGGATGACGCGGATTTGGCGGATAAATAGGATTTTTATGTGCTGGATTAATAAGTTCCCACGAAAATTTAGCACTCACAATTTAAGCCTCGCGAAAAAAGGAACGCGTTTTCTCATGGTCAGATTTTCATCAATTCACCATCAATATCTTCGCAACAAAAGTTTGAGAGCCATCTTCATTGGAGGAATACACTAAATAAACTCCGGTTTGTGCTCTGTTGCCGCCGTAACTTTTTCCATCCCAAATTGCTTGTCCGCCGAGAGCAGTGGTTTCGTATATCATTCTGCCCGCAACATCGGTTATTTTTATTTCGGCATTTTCGGTTAATCCGTTTATGGCAATTAATCCGGTGTATTCCGGGCGAACTGGATTTGGAAATACAGAAACTTTGTCAATTTCTTCCACTCCATCGGTAGCAGTATATCTGTAAGAAATAATTCCATTTGCAGTTCCGAAATAAACATCACCATTAACATCATCTATTTCAATATTAATTATACTATTTGAAATTAATGGTGAATTATCGGTATTAAAATATAATAACTGTTCTGTTCCGTCGGCACTTATTAAAAATGCGCCACTGTTTGTTCCTACCCATTTTCTGTTTGCACCGTCAACAGCTATGGTATTTACGATATCGTTTCGCAATAACTGTTCATAAAATCCCCCCAAACTAACCAACGGTTGTGTTGCATCACCAGCCGTGCTACCGGAAAAAACTTCTGATGGATTATAAAAGATCGTAATCCCTTCGGCAGTTCCAACCCACACTTCTCCTTGTTTGTCAACAGCAAGACAATTTATATAATTAGTATGCAAATTCCCATTTCCCGCACCCGAACCCAATACTTTTATAAGATCATCACTGTCGTCGTCGAGTGTGAGATTTTCATTATAAACTAAAATTCCATTCCCACGCGGTAATTGCACCCACTTGGTATTAAATTCATCAATCTGAATTTGTGCTACCTGATTGCCGATATCAACCGGCATGCCGGGATTAATATATTTCCATGTACCATCCGTTCTTTTTACAACCAAAGGATTTACTGCACCAAAATTGGAGATCCATAAATTACCTGTGGCATCTAAAGCTAAACCCGCCACGCGATAATTAGTTGGATCGCCGGGCGTTCCGAAAAGATATCCCTGTTTAAATATATTTATGGAATTTGTTTCTTTATTATATTCCAATAATCCACCCCCATAGGAACCAAAATAAACAATGCCTTTAAATGGATCAGGTTCTACTGTAATAAAATCGAGTGTAGTATCCAATGCACCAAAATTGAATTTATTTATAGCAGCCCAATTTCCAAATTGGTCATACTGAAAAAATCCATCCCGATTATATAAATAGATCCATGTTGCATCCGTTTCTCCGGGAGCCACATATAAGGTACCGTTAAAACTCGCCATGTCCTGAACTTTGCTTGAAGCAGGACCATTCGGTTCGTAATAAGAATAATTATTATCCTTAAATTTAACAAGTCCCCGATAACTGTCGGCAATCCAAAGTACTCCTTCTGCATCGAGATCAGCCTGCAAAGTATAAGATAATTGTGTGGACGATTTAATCTCTGTTACAGCTCCGTCAGCATCAATCATCAAAACCCTGCAACTATCAGCCGGCTCATCAATTTCTGAAATCTGTGTAATTAACAATTTATCCGTTGTGCTTTTTAATTGTTTTGTTATCCAGTCCGCATCTAAAAAGAACTGCTCCCAAACAATGCCGTCATATTTGTAAATGGTATCTGCAACCATAACATATAATACTTCCTGAAAATTTGTGATAAATTTCACATCACCTTTAGGAAGACCAGCAACACCGCTTAAATTATCCCATTTTGAAAAATCCTGCAAATTTGGTTCATCAAGATCGCCGCGAAATAAACCGGATACAGAAGCAGCATAAATAAAATTGTTAAATACTGTTGTTTGGTTTACTTTCATATTAGCGCCGACAGTATCTGTAAAAAAATAAGTAGCCGGACTTTCGCGTTTTTCCAGATCAAAAAGCACTAAACCAAACCCACAACTCAATATTGCGGTATCACCGATAAAATAGGAATGATAGATATTTTTATCACCATTAATATTACCTGTTTTGATAAAGGGGAAATTATAGATCTCATTCCCGAATAAAAAATCGATATTGCTATTTGTATAAACGATCACGAGTGTTTCGCTAATCTTATCATAGTGAATTCCGCGTACTCCAACATCAGAAAACCCGGCGGCTGTACTCAGACGCTCATAACTGTTGTCGGTTTTATTGTAGCTGAACACAGAAATAGCATTGGCGCTATATACCTTTTCATCCGCATCCAAAACGGAACTAACACCATTATATGGCAGATGTGATTTCCACTGGCCAATGGGCACATTTTGACTGAATGAGGAATTTATACCAATAAACGCAGAGAGAACAAGAAAAATTGACTTCATAATACAACATTTATTGGTTTGCGAAGCGGCGGCAATATATTTGAAATAGTTCACGTTAGCTAAAAATATTTTTTAAAATAAAAGATATGGATATACGATTCAACGATCTATTTTGCAATAATTTTGTTGAAGCAGTGTTTTATAGGCATTACTTATCAAGTTAACTATTCAATAAAAACCCTTTTCACCAGTTGCTCCTCTGCATTATTTAATTTCACAACATAAACTCCTTTTGAATAAATACCCATATCAATAATTGTCAAGTTAGTGGTGATTCTTTTGCTGACTAACTGATTTGCATTTAAATCAAAAATATTTAGTAAAATATTGGGTTCATTTGTTTTGATATTAATTGTCTTGCCAAAACTAAAAATGTCTGCCAGTAATAAATTTGTATTCAAAATGTTAACACCTGTCGTGTCACCGATGATGTTTCCGGCAATAATGCCCACGTCACACTTATTTTCATAGGCATAATCATGAATAATTAGGCGCTTTGTCGAATCTGTTGTTGTACACCTAATCCAACCATAATGGATGCAGTCATCATTGCTTAAGAAGCGCACTCCAATTAAGCTGCTGTCCTTTTTATGAGCCCAGTTCCCGAATTGGTATACCCACCCGCCGCCACTGCCATAAAACCCAGAACCCATTACCTGAAATCCCCAATATTGAAAACTTAAATCTTCATTAATTGCCTCTCCTAAATTTAATGCATATGGAAAATAAGTTGTCCCATATCCAGCACCATGTGTCACCATTTCGCCGGCAATTTCATTTTCGATAATTTCCGGACCCGCCCAAATACGATGGCCAAATAACAGAAAGGTAAAATAAGTTGTTGCATAAGCATAACTGCCTGATGTTTTCAAAAAAGCAAAATCAAATGTTCCATTATTGTCCATGTCAATTCCGGCAGTTTGTCCGTCAAACTGAATAGAAATATCAGAATCAATATCTGTATAGATTGCCTGCGCATCTGAATTATTTTGCAACAGTAAAAATACTCCGGCCATGCCGGAGTATTTTTGTATTGTGAATTTTTTAATATTCATCATTCAATTTTTATGCGTTTTTTAATGATTGAAAATGAATGTTCTTTATTTGTAATTGCAATCATATAAATTCCGGATGGGAGTTGCGATATATCTATATCTTCATTTTGTGCTACAACGGAATTTGAAATGGATTTGCCGTTCAAATCTAAAATTTCGATATGGAATTCATTTATAATGATTTCCGGCAAATCACATTCGAGTCGAAAGGATTTAGCCGAAGGATTTGGAAAAAGCGTCAATTGATTATCATTTAAGGTAACACCTTCTTTTGAAGTGCTATATATCGGTACGGAAAAATATCCATAGGAATTTGCTGGAACGGTTACACATATTGCTCCACCTGTAAGGCCGTAACATTCAGGATCATTTAAGGTTGGCCCCGTTATACCTTGAATTTCAAATGGATGAAAAAATCCGATATCATTATAACAAGTGTTAATGGTGTAAAGACTACTTTTACCTGAATTGGAATAAGGTCTTACTGCGTCAATATTGGAGATGTTTGCGGCACCATAACCAATAATTGTTGCACCCGGAAATAAATCAATAAGATGACCTAAATTCAAAACATAACTTTGTGTTTCGTCTTTCATGTTGGAATAATAGATGTGAAGGGTGTTGTCGCTCTCATCAAAAAAAACTGTTGGCTGAATGTTTGGGTTGTGTGCATCCATGGAAAAAGTAGAAGGCATGTATTTTAAATTTTGGCTGCTGATCTCACTTAACAACTGAAAAGTATAATACAGGGTTCTTCTAAGCCAAATATTCGGTCCGGTTAGTGGCAGAGGGTCGGGATCCCCGTTCTCGTCGAGATGATAGGTGCGGTCGCCTTTATCGGCATGGTAAAGCATTGCAGAAGGTGCTCCGCCACCCCAAGCGTGAAAGGTAGAATAGGTATGAAAATTTTGTCTGAAAGCAGGATCATAATTTGTTTTCAGGTCTTTTAAAAACCATTCATGAATTAATAATCCGTGTGGAAAGCTGTTGCAATAAGAACTGAATAATAGTTGATCGAAATCGGAGACATCAGGGCCATCTTTTTTGTCTTTCAAATTCCATTCTGTTGTCCACAACTCTTTTTTATATGGTTTATTTTTCCAAAAAAATTTCAAATCAATATTTTGCTGGTTATAGGATTCCATGTATCTGGATTTAATAAATTGTTTAAAGTTACCAAATTGATTTGGAGTTGAAGTCCCTAATATGCCTTCAAAAGGTTTGCGCAATCGCTCGTCGTAATCACCATATTGCCATAAACTAACACTGGGTGGAAATTCGCATGGCTCATGATTGTAATAGGGAAATCCTGAATTAGGATAATAATCTGTTGCAAAATTATCAAGTGCTATATTTTCCCAATTATTTCCGGGATTATAATAAGGATGAAGAATTACCGCATCAAAAAGGTAAATAGTTTCACCGCCGATAGTGAGATGATCGGTATAATGTGTTGCAAGGGCCTGGTTCCAATTAGTTGAATAAGCAAAGCCGGTTTTTAATGCGTAATATATTGGTGGAGTAGCATCCGGCTGATCTTCCAGATTAGCTGCGGGTATACCAACTTTACATTCAAAACCGGGTGTGTTTTTAAATACATCAATATAGTTGTGGTCTTCTTGCATTGTTGCATTAAATACATAGGAATAAAATTCATCCACCCATTCCGTATAATAATCAGAATAATCCTCCGCTATTCCATCGCCATGTCCATTAATATATTTCCAATAGTCGTCAAAAATGTAGAAACCCATAATCTCATGCGCCCAATTCAAATTTGTTTCATTGCCCATTTCAACACCTACAACATTAACTCCGGCATCGCGTAGATATTCTACAATTCTCAAACATTGACTTGCCGATTCACTCACCACATTCAAGTCAACAAGCACATCAACGGTATATTCCTGATGAAATTGAATATATTCGATTAGGTCAATAAACTGGTCTATATAAAGTTGTGGTTGGCTTGCCGGAATTTCATCCTGTTCAGCCCATCTTTTGTAAAGGTTTTGAAAATCAGTTTGATATTGGTTAAAATCCATCCATTTAAAACATTCATCACAGGTATATTGAATAACATCATCAGGATCCTCTAAATCTTCCTTGATATTCTCAATTGTTATATCATCAACCTCATCAGTCAACTTATTACCATTAGTTACATCATAAAAACGAATAATTTCATCAATCTCATATCCATAACCGGTGGAGAATATATCATCTTCATTATCCGAGTCATAAGGAAGCAAATGCATCCACCTGCTGCTTGCACCACCTGGAAAACGCAGAACTTGAGGTTTGAGATCAGATAGCCACTGCCAGGTTGTAGGATAATTTAAATTGGTAGCATCATCAGGCATGTGAGAATTTAGAAACATACCTTCTATGTGATACCCGAATAAACCGGGTTCGTTGTTTTTCAATATGCCGCCAGGGTTAATTATGATGTCTTTCGCGTAGTCAATCTCTCTTAAATCAATATCGGAGGTATCCATTGTTGCCGAATCAATATTGATAACATAAATGGTATCTAATCCTTCAGCGAGTACAATGGTATCTTCAAAAAAATCTGTTTCAATTGTGGAGTCTGGGTCATCTGTGGTAAAGGTTTGAAAAAGTGATTTAATATGTGGCGAATTATGTGCAAATGTTAAACTCAAAAGAAAAGATAAAATAAACAGTATTCCTGTTTTAATTGCAAGCTTTCTTATTTTAATATCAGAACTATTTTGATTTTTCATAATAATCAATTTAAAATTAATAAATAATGTTGAAATGGTACACCAATTAAATGGAGAAAATTAGTCCAGCCTCAGTCTCCTCTTATTCAGACTGTATATTGTCCGAGCAGAGGGTAAATGGTTTGGGACGTGAATGGTGGTTTGATAAGTATTGTAGTAAACCATTGGTTATAGCTGCAAATTTCAGAAATAGCGTTGCTATAACGCAGGATTTACCAAAATATTTCGACTTGCTATGGCTCAGCTTAAGCCAGGGCCTTAATTTTAGTATCTTTGCCCACCTTTTTTATGGTTTGGAGAGCACTTGGAAGGATAATTTTGCGGAATCGCTGGGCATTTCTTGCCGGATGGGCTGTTATTACGGCTTTTATGACCTACGAGACCACGCAGGTGAAACTTAGCTACGAGTTTTATAAAACCGTTCCTGAAGACAACAGTGCATATATAGATTACGAGGATTTTAAGGCGATTTTTGGAGAGGAAGGCAATGTTTTATTCCTCGGAGTGCAAACAGACCGTTTTTTTGAGCTCGAATTCTTCAATAAATGGTGCGCACTGGAAAAGGAAATCAAAAACACTCCGGATATTGAAAGCACCCTTTCGGTTCCCAGTTCCTACAATTTGATTAAAAATACTGCAGAACGAAAATTTGATATTCATCCGTTGGTGGTGGAGCAACCCCAAACACAGGCTGAACTCGATAGTTTAAAGGAGGAGTTTTTAAGTCTTCCCTTTTACAAGGATCGCATTTATAGTGCCGATTCCAACACTTTTGTAATGCTGATCGCCATTGATCGCGCAGTGTTGGATTCTCCGCGACGACTCACACTGATAAATGAATTGAAGGAAAAAACAGAAGCCTTTGGTGCAGAATTTAATGTTGATATAAAATATTCAGGTTTACCCTATATCCGGTATTATCAATTATCAACCATTACCCGTGAAGTGCGATTGTTTTTATTACTTGCCATTTTTATTACCATAGTAGTATTATATATTTTATTCAGAAGTTGGGATGCTGTTGTATTTCCACTTTTAATCATTGGCAGTGGCGTAGTAATTTCTATTGGTTTTATGGCTTTGATGGGTTATGAATTTACTGTTCTTACAAGCCTTATTCCGAGTTTATTGATCGTAATGGGTATTCCGAATTGCGTTTACCTGTTAAATAAATACCACCACGAAGTTCGCCGCAATGGCAATAAGATAAAGGCGCTCAGTATCATGGTGGAGAAGTTGGGTTTTGCCACCTTTATTACGAATATGACCAAAGCGGTTGGTTTTGCAGTATTTTGTTTTACCAACGTGCGCATTTTGGAGGAGTTTGGATTAATTGCAACAATAGGCGTTTTGGCTACCTTTATTATATCGTTAATTGGAATTCCCATCGTTTACAGTTTTCTTCCAAAACCAAAAACTAAACAAACAGATTATCTCGAAAGCAAACAATTAAAATATATTCTGCATAAACTGGAACTATGGACTTCCGGACATCGCAAACAAATATTTGTTGTAGCAATTATTATTATTATCGTTTCCATTTTCGGTGCATCCCGATTAAAATCGCGCGGATTTATTTTAGATGAAGTAAAACACGATACAGAAGTATATCAGGATATGAAATTTTTTGAAGGCGTATTTAAAGGGGTAATGCCTTTTGAAATTATGGTCTCCAAAATACAACATATTTCTTTTGTTCAGGATACAATTGTAAATGAACAGTTGGAAATTATTGAATCTGATACCATCATACTTTATGATACAATAATTGTAACGCGTCCGGACACCTCCAGTACTAGTGTAATGGGTATGGCCTCGCTGCAAAAAATATCGCAACTTCAGGATACCTTAAGCACCTATCCTCAATTATCTTCTTCCCTTTCCATTTTGGACGGAATGAAATTTGCGCGTCAGGCATATTATAATGGTAATCCGAGATACTATTCGCTGCCCGATTTTAATTCGCTCACTTCAAATGATATGAAGGTTAAAGATTATCTGGAAAACTCCGGACAAAAGGGCGTTCTTGAAAATCGTTTCGTAGATTCCAAAGGGGAAGTTGCCAGAATTAGCGTTCAGGTTGCAGATATTGGCAGCGACAGTATGCCTAAATTAATGGCTGATCTTCAACCTAAAATTGATGCCATTTTTGATAAGGAAAATTACGATGTAAAAATTACAGGGACAAGTGTAGTTGCCTTATCAGGTTATAAATATTTGATCGATGGATTATTCGAAAGTTTATTACTTGCACTTATTGTAATTTCCATAATTCTTTTATATCAGTTCCGCAGTTTGCGAATGCTGGCAATATCTTTTTTACCGAATTTAATTCCACTGTTCATTACCGGAGCAATTATGGGTTTTATGAATATTGCAATTAAACCATCTACCGTATTAATATTCAGCATTGCTTATGGAATGTGTGTTGATTTTACCTGCTATTTTGTAGCAAAATATAAACACGATCTTATTCGCAATAGTTTTAATATACCACAAACAGTAATGAGCAGTTTACAAGAAGCAGGAGTAAGTATGATCTATACTTCACTTATTTTATTCTGCGGATTTTTCATCTTCGTATTCAGCAAATTTGGCGGAACAGCAAATATGGGAATATTAGTTTCCATCACTTTATTAGTTGCTTTATTTAATAATTTACTTTTATTACCGGCCCTAATTTTACTCTTCGAAAAAGGATTAAATAAAGCAAACAAAAAAATGCGTGATCGTGCAGAAATAAGATCTTCCCGTCCATTTACGGACCTTATTACTGAAAACGATAAAGATTCTTTGAAACATCATGATAAGGAGGAGTAGAAAGTGGGCAGTTGTAACATTGGAGATTGACACTTCGAAATAAGTTATTATTTCAATTCAATGCTTGAGATTGTTTATAATAGGTAATTGAATTTACAATCGAAATCTTAGTAAGTCATGTGTCTTGTGTCCTTTGTCTCCTAAATGGCAGTTTGTAACATTGGAGGGTTTTCCTTCGAAGTAAAGAGTTTTTGGTTTATGCCCTTAGTGAGACCCTCGCTGGGAGCGAGACCCTCACTACCTCCGGGGCTTACCTCTCCCTCCACTCGGAGCTCTAAATACTATATACTATATACTCCCCCCTCCCCCCATCAAAACTGAAAATAAATAAACGGCTGCATTTCTGAACTTACCAATTGATAAATAATAAATACGATCAAAATTGTTGCAAACACCATTTGAGGAACACCATTTGAGGAATGGATAAATCGGAGAACCAGTTTCTGTATTTTATTTTTATGGATTCCGGTATCCAGTGAATGATATAACCCAATAATAATACAAGTAAAACGAACCAATACCCGCTAATAATTTTAAAAAACAATTCGCCGCCGAAGTGATAACTTATTCTGTCAAAAATAACGCCTACCGTTTCCAAACTGTCGCTTCGAAACCAAATTCGAGTGAAACTTATAAATACTAAGGTCAGAAAAATTGCAAAGGCGCGATACGCTTTAGTATTATTATTTTTAAAGGGACTAATTCTTTCCCACCCCTTGTGAATCATTAAACCAAGTCCATTTAATCCGCCCCAGATTATAAACATCCAGCTGCTGCCATGCCACAATCCCCCCAACAACATTGTTACCAAAATATTAATATTCGTATTTACGCTGTGTTTAAATTTTGGAAAAAATAGTGCGAGAATTACAAGTAAAAAAGCAGCTCCTATCAACAAATAAATCAGCCAGATTTTTCCGGTAAGCAACACAAGAAAAAAACCTAAGATCAAAATGGAAATATAACTTCCTATTGTTCCTTTCCGGTTTCCTCCCAATGGGATATATAAATATTCTTTCAGCCAACTCGACAATGAAATATGCCAGCGTCGCCAAAAATCACTGGTGCTCGTGGCTTTATACGGTGAATTAAAATTAGTTTTTAAACGAAATCCAAGCAACAATGCTATGCCTATCGCAATGTCTGTATATCCAGAAAAATCGGCATAAATTTGAAGGGAATAACCAAATATTCCCAAAATTACTTCCACTCCTGAATAAAAACCCGGGTTTTCAAAAATGCGATCCACATAATTTATGGCGATATAATCTGCCATAAATTTTTTTCCCAACCCATTCAAGATCCAAAATAATGCAAGCCCGAATTCTGCTTTCGACAATTTATAGGGTTGATAAATCTGATATAAAAAATCGTGCGCCTTTACAATTGGCCCTGCCACTAAATGCGGAAAAAAACACACAAAAAAGCCGTAGTCAAGAATGTTTTTTACCGGCGTAATTTTTGCCCTGTACATATCAATGGTATAGGACAACGACTGGAAAGTAAAAAAGGATATTCCAATTGGGAGAATCAACTTATCTACAGAAAAACCCGTGTTGAACCAGGTATTTGTGAAGTGTGAAAAATGATTAAAGAAGGTAATATCCGATCCTATAAATTGATTAATACTTTCTGTGAAAAAATAAGCATATTTAAAATAACACAACAATGAAATATTAAGGATTACGCTAATGGTGAGATATATCCTTTTGTGAAGGTCTGATTTGCTTTTATAAATTAATTTCCCCCAGTTATAATCACTTACAATAGTAAATATCAATAGGATGAGAAAAAATCCACTTGTTTTAAAATAAAAGAAGAAACTTACTGCAAGTAAAAATACGGTGCGAAGTGCTTGTTTTTTATATAAAAAGGAATACACTCCCAATACAACAGCAAAAAATCCCCAGAAAAAAAGTTGTGTGAATATTAAAGGATGTTCAGGATCGTAAGAAAAAATGTTTTGTATCTGTTCGAAGAAAGAGTTCAAGTGATTGTTGTGTTTATTTTAGTGTGATTGTATTCGATTTATAACTTTTGGATATGGCCTCAAACATTAAATTTCCAATTATTTTATATCCTTCTGTATTAAAATGTATCTTATCTGCTGATGCCAGATCGTTTTGATACCAGGTATAAATACTGCGCAATCCACCCATGATCGCAAACATATCCCAAACCGCGGCATTGTGTTTTTCCATTAGTTGATAAATGGCTGCATTGGTTGCAAGACTTCTGCTATTCGAAGTTTTTCGTTTGATATAATTATCACTAATAGTAGTAAATAAAATTGCACAATCCGGAGAAACATTTTTTACGATCGATACTAACGAATCATACCTTTTAATAAAATCTTCGGCATTAAAATCCAGATCCTGTGCATCGTTCACGCCAATGGAAAAAATAAACAGATCCGGTTTTATCGACATGAGTTCTTTCGTAAATTCGCTGCAATTGATATATGATTTTGTGCTTGCTCCATTTACACCCATGGAAGCAAAATAAAATCCCGGATCTTCATTTTCTATACTGAATCCCCGCAAAATAAAATCCCTTTGGGTGTTGTCCGTTTTATGTAATTTGAAATTTACAGAATCAACCGGCACTGCAAATTCAAATACGGTATAACCAAATTCCTGCACTTCAATTCGTTTTACAGGAACAGGAAATCCATCGCCGATATTAAATGTAAAACTCGGATTAAAATTATGGTAAACTCTTATGGAGGTGAACGATTGTATATGCTCGTTTGTCTTGAGTTGCATTCCAAAACTTGCATCAATATCATTATTCACTGCAACTATTCCCGCCATGCCTAAAGGGGCGCATAATTCGCTTGGAACGCATCTGCAACGGGTCCAGGTTCCACTGCTCAACGATCTGTAAAAAGGAGGACCGTTCGTGTTCGCTATTCGATATGGAAATGCAAATGCTCCACCACCTTTGAAATTACCCATTGCCTGAAAACTATCTGCAAGTACTTCAGTCCATTGTCCCGCCTGAATATGCGAACCACCATAATGTGCAATGGTCACTTTTTTTAAGGTGCCGTTTTTGAGTCCGTCAATTTTTTTATAAAATGCAATAAAATCTGAACTATCTGTTGCATGTATTATTTTATTGGAATCGTACTGAATAAAGGGATATTTTTTCTGTGAAAATAATTGTTGAGCACAAAATTGAAAAAATATAAAAAAAAGGATGTTTATTTTGGTCATTAGTAGGATGCGGTTTGTAAATAGGTATTATAATCACTTAATAAAGCCTGATAAAGTAACACTGCAATTTTACGGGATCCCGATGGGCTGAAATGTATATAATCTTTTGCAGCTATTCCTGCTTCTACCCAACTCACCATCGAATTTTTTCCTCCCATACATGCATACATATCAAAAAATGCGGAATTTGTATCAAAAGCCACTTGTTTTAATTGATCACGTACTGTTTCCAGCATCGGATGAGTTACATATTTTGTTCCTTCTTTTACACTCATATCTGCAGGGCCAATAATTAATATACTTGCATCGGGTGCAATTTTTTTGATTGAATTAACCTGAGCCTTAAATGCATTAGCATACCAGGTGCAATCTTGTTCATCCTCCAAACCCGGCAATGCATTTCCCCCAAATTGTAATATGATAAGTTTTACATGCATATTGTCGTAAAACTGTTTCAAATGCGTCAAATTCATTCGGTTATAAAAAAGTCCGAGACTTCCCCGCAATCCGAAATTATCTACCATCACTCCGCCATCTCCTTCCAGAGAAAATCCATAAATATCCGGACTATCCTTTCCCTTGAATTTAAGTTCGAATTCTCCGGGTCCGGCACTGAGTGGATATTGTTGAATATTATTAAAACCTCCTTTAGCTAGCGTATCTGTTTGTTTTAATTCACCATTTTCATAAAATTCAACAATAGTTTTATCGCATCCACCGGCATAATGCATTTTTACTTTATTATATCCTAAAATGTTTTCTCCCGCAGTTTTAAATGTTTTTACTTTCAACCAAGCCGATTGTTCTTCATGCATGGAATCATTTGACGGCCAATAATTCCGAAACCTGCAAAATCCTGCTGCCGGACCGAAATTTGAGTGCGCAACACGTTTATCTTTTACATTAAAAATATTATACCTATCCCAGTTTTCGCTCCAGGTATTTGTTATTCCCACACTTTCTGCTACAGGCATGGGTGAAATAAATCCTGTACCCTTTCCACCAAAACGGAACTGTAATTTTAAACGCAAATATGCCGTAATTCTGTCGCCTTCAATTTGCGAATCGCCATAATGCAATATTCGAATACTTTCTGGCGAATTTTTAACCTTGTGTAATGCTGAAAAAAATTTATCTAGAGCACCATTTCCATCAGGTCCGTATTGAATTCCAGACAATAATTTCACAGTAGAGTCCAATTCCACTTTGTCCGCATTTATTTTATCTAACCTGATAGAATCAGCCTTTAGCTCATCCTCCGTTTTAATAGCCGTGATAGAAGAAATATCCGTTTTTTCCTCTTCTTCATTAAAAATTGAAGTCAATGTTGGAAATTTAATAACGAATTTTTCTGTAACCCGAATTCCATTTTCCGGAAAAACAGCACTTATCAATGCCATAACAACAAGGCAAGAACCTAAAAAAATTAAAATCTTTAACGGAGTGAATTCACGCATGCCTAAGAAAAGGGTAAAAATAAGAAACGCGTGGCGTGATTAATAAGTATATATTATATTAATATTTCCGGGAATGGGCCTTTAAGTGGCGGCACCTGCCTTCGTTAAATTGTTTTGACACCTCTGGAATTGTCAGTTTATTATTCAAGCACATGCTCTCCCTGGTTGCTGTTTTTAACCAACTCACAGGTTGAAATGTAATGGTTCTCTTTAGTGAATACCCAACAATTATGGAAATATTTTTTATCTTTAACTAATTGACTTTATTCTTATACTACCCGCAATCAAAAGCGATGTGGACACCTAAATATTTTTTTTCTGTTGTTGTTCCTGACAATAAACTACAAATTACTTTTCGCTCAGCAGATCAATTACGATCCGGCAATTACAGAAATTACAGACCTTATCAAAACAAAATATGTAGAACCTGTAAATATCGATTCCATTATTAACCTTATGGTAAATCAATATTTATCGGAAGCCGAAACGCTTCAAAAAATATTTGCACAATTAGATCCTCATTCCAATTAAATGAATGCCGATGAATATGCCGATTTAAAAACCGGACTGATAGGTAACTTTTTCGGTGTTGGTGTTGTTTTAGGTTTTATTGAAGATACTGTTTATGTCGTAAAAGTAATGAACGGAGGGCCTGCATTTAAAGCCGGAATAAATCCCGGTGATAGAATAATTAATATCGACGATAGTCTTGTTACCGGTGATAATGCAAATTATGAAACCGTTGTAAAAAAATTAAAAGGACCCAAAGGCACCACTGTTAATATTGAATTAATGAGAGATAATAATATTCAACTACATAAATTTACTTGCACCCGTGATAAAATAGATCTTAAAAGTGTGGAGACTTATTTTATGCAAAACAAAACAACGGGATATATCAAATTAACGCATTTTGGGGAGACAACAACTGTTGAAATGCAAACAGCTCTTGCTGCACTAAAGAAAATGGGATTGCAAAAACTCATTCTTGACCTTGGCGATAATTATGGTGGACTCATGAATGGAGCATTGGGTGTTGCAGATGAATTTATCGGAGATAATAAATTATTGGTTTTTACTAAGGGACATTATTTTGAACGGACAGATTATCATGCAAGCCATTCCGGTTTATTTGAGCAAGGCGAAATGGTTATACTTATTAATGAATATACTTCAAGCTCAGGCGAAATTCTTACCGGCGCTTTGCAGGACAACAAAAGAGCGACCATCATCGGAAAAAGATCTTACGGCAAAGGATTGGTGCAAAATTTATATGTACTCTCCGATTCGGTATCAGCGCTTAAATTAACTACACAAAGATACTACACACCTTCCGGAAAACGTATTCAACTACCCTACGAAGAAGGAACCGAAGCCTATTTTAACGACCAGAAAAATGCAATGAAAAATGACGGAGCATTACCCGCAATTTATAAAAATAATGAATGGGGAATTCACCCCGATATTTACTATTGGTACGATACCCTTGCTTCCGAACAATTATATACAGATCTATTTTATCGGTTTTATTTTGAACAAACGGCAAATTATTATTATGCACACCACCGCAATGAATTTAAATCTTATAAAAATGCAGAAGAATATATAAATAAATATTTCGTTTCAGCTTCTTTATTAAATACCTTTTTTGTTTTTTTCCAAACAGAAGAAAATAAATTGGATGCGTCCGAAAAATTAATTTATTCCTCTTCTGATCTCGATTCCATTAAAAATAAAATAGAAAATGCTCTTAAAGCAACCATTGCGGGAGCAATTTGGGGGGATGATTTTTTTTATAAGATCCTCAATCTATCGGACCCGGAAATTATTATCGCAACAAAAACATTAAATAATTGAATTTGAAAATTAAATAATTCCACTAAAACATTTCAACCCGTTTAAAAAAAGCCGTGGTCGTGTGTTTTTCATCAATCACAGAAATGGAATGAATGAAATATGTTTCCAAAAATATTCTGTTGAGTTGTCTTTTAATTTTTATCAAAACATCAATTTTAACTTAAGCTATTTACCATATAACGTGCGAACAAATAATGGATTATAATGCCACCCCTACACGGGGTTTATGAAACGGAACTGTAATATTTGACTATAATAATGCCACCCCTACCCGGGGTTATATTTTACGCCGTGGTTGGTATTTTTCACCAACCACAGGGAGGAAAAAATGGCATTCACCCGATAATTCAACCTTCGGAAAAGCCTTCAACGCTTTCTAACCTTCCAACAATTTTCATCGTCGTTATTCGTGAGCTGTGAGAAAAATTTTCGTGCGAAAGAGCATTTCACCCATGAGGCCTCACAAATGACCCCTGACCTATCCAATTCTTATTCATATAACGTGCGAACAAATAATGGATTATAATGCCACCCCTACCCAGAGTTATATTTTACGCCGTAGTTGGGTTTTTTAACAACCACAAGGGTCAGAAATGCTTTTCGATAAACCCTTTTAACCTTCAACATGTTCACCCCCTCCACTAACCCCTGGCACCTCTGCAAACGCAGTGTACAACAACCCTCAAACAACTCTTAGTCTCCCTATAAACCCTCCCTACAACCCCTCCACCTGAAAACCCTCCACACAACCCTCTGCGTTCTCTGCTCCTCTGCAAACTCTGCGTGAAAAAACCTGCATACATCCCTACCATACATCCCTACCATACAACCCTTCCCTCCACCTCAAACTCTCCATATAACCCTCTGCGTTCCCTGCTCCTCTGCAAACTCTGCGTGAAAAAACCGTTATACAACCATACCCCTTCATCCACCACAAAACCCTCCACATAACCCTCTGCGTTCTCTGCTCCTCTGCGAACTCTGCGTGAAAAAACCGTTATACAACCATACCCCTCCATCCACCACAAAACCCTCCACATAACCCTCTGCGTTCTCTGCTCCTCTTCCAACTCTGCGTGAAAAAACCGTTATACAACCATACCCCTCCATCCACCTCAAACCCTCCACATAACCCTCTGCGTTCTCTGCTCCTCTGCGAACTCTGCGTGAAAAAACCGTTATACAACCATACCCCTCCATCCACCTCAAACCCTCCACATAACCCTCTGCGTTCTCTGCTCCTCTGCGAACTCTGCGTGAAATTACCGTTATACAACCATACCCCTCCATCCACCTCAAAACCTCCACATAACCCTCTGCGTTCTCTGCTCCTCTGCGAACTCTGCGTGAAAAAACCATTATACAACCCTATAGCCCCTCCCTCCACCTCAAACCCTCCAAATAACCCTCTGCGTTCCCTGCTCCTCTGCGAACTCTGCGTGAAATTACCTATATCCAACCCTACACATCCATACAACCCACTTCATCCACATTAAAACCGTAATTTTGCCCCCTTAATCGCCCCCAAACGGGCTTTTAGGAGCATTCAACAATGAAAAAATACCAGGAATACAAACAATTAAACCTGCCGGAAATAGAAAAAGAAATGCTGGCCTTCTGGAAACAGAACCATACCTTTCAAAGCAGTATTGAAGAACGCAGCACCGACAATCCCTACATTTTTGTGGAAGGACCACCAAGTGCCAATGGTTCTCCCGGTATTCACCATGTACTTTCCCGCACGCTCAAAGATCTTGTTTGTCGTTACAAAACCATGCAGAATTTCCGCGTGGAACGCAAAGGCGGCTGGGATACCCACGGACTCCCCGTAGAACTCAGCGTAGAAAAAAAATTAGGTATCACCAAAGAGGATATTGGCAAAAAGATCAGTGTGGAGGAATACAATGCCCTTTGTCGCAAACAGGTAATGACCTTCAAACACGAATGGGAGGAGTTGACCGATATTATGGGTTATTGGGTGGACATGGATAACCCTTATCTCACTTTCGACACAAAATATATTGAAACACTCTGGTATCTATTAAAACAAATGCACATTAAAGGGTATTTGTATAAAGGATATACCATCCAACCCTATTCGCCCGCTGCAGGTACCGGATTGAGCTCCCACGAACTCAATCAGCCGGGCACTTATCAAATGGTGAAAGACACTACCATAGTTGCACAATTTAAATTAAAACAAACAGATCATCCTCTAAATCAAAAATTATTTGAAGGTCACGATGAGGTTTTTTTCCTCGCCTGGACTACCACTCCCTGGACACTTCCAAGCAATTGTGCACTGGCCGTTGGAAAATCAATAAATTATGTTCAGATAGAAACACATAATCAATATACCGGAAAATTAATGAGTGTAATTCTTGCAGAAAATCGTGTACCGGCATATTTTAAAGAAGAAAATAAAGTGCACGAATTTTCCGGAGAAAATAATGCAGAATATAGATTACTATCTTCTTTCAAAGGAAAAGATTTAGCGGGTTGCGAATATGAACAGTTATTGCCTTATCAGCAACCGGAATCCGGAGATGCTTTTAAAGTGATCATTGGTGATTTTGTCACCACCGAAGATGGAACGGGTATAGTTCACATAGCACCGAGTTTCGGGGCTGACGATTTTCGAGTTGCAAAACAAAATAATATCGGCACACTAACTCTTGTTGATAAACAGGGGAAATTTATTGAAGGAGTTGGACCATATAGCGGTAAATACGTTAAAAATTATACCGACGATCCGAATTGGGAAAATCCTGATGTATTAATCGCTATCCAGTTAAAAGAGGAAAACCGCGCTTTCAAAGTTGAAAAATACGAACACAATTACCCGCATTGCTGGCGCACCGATAAACCTGTTATTTATTACCCGCTCGACAGCTGGTTCATCAGATCTACTGCAGTAAAAGACAGACTGATCGCATTAAATCAAACTATCAACTGGAAACCAAAATCAACCGGTGAAGGCCGTTTTGCCCAATGGCTCGAAAATTTAGTCGACTGGAACCTTTCCCGTTCCCGTTTCTGGGGAACCCCTCTCCCCATCTGGCGCTCAGCCGACGGCTTCGAAGAAAAATGCATCGGATCCATTGAAGAACTCCGGACTGAATATAGCAAAGCAACCACAGCAGGTTTAAACAACGGTTCTTTACTTACCCGTTTTAACGCCAACACACTACACCAAAGCAGTGAAACGTACCATTCACCTCTTGCCACTCTCGCACTTGACCTCCACAAACCCTTCGTAGACGATATTATTCTCGTTTCCGATTCCGGTAAACCTATGACCCGGGAATCCGATCTTATCGATGTTTGGTTCGACAGCGGCGCCGCTCCCTATGCTCAATGGCATTATCCTTTCGAAAACTTGGAGGTGTTCAATAAAAGTTTTCCGGCTGATTTTATCGCAGAAGGAGTGGATCAAACACGCGGGTGGTTTTTTACCCTGCATGTGATAGCAACGTTGATCTCCGATTCTGTTGCGTATAAAAATGTTATTTCAAACGGTCTAGTTCTGGACAAAAAAGGAAATAAAATGAGCAAACGTTTGGGAAATTCTGTCGACCCCTTTCAAACAATTTACAAATACGGAGCAGATGCAACACGTTGGTATTTAATTTCAAATGCTCAACCTTGGGATAATTTAAAATTTGATGTGGATGGTATTGGAGAAGTGCAACGAAAATTTTTCGGTACCCTTTATAATACCTATACTTTTTTTGTTTTGTATGCAAACGTAGATGAATTTGAATTTGCAGAAAAAGAAATTCCTGTTAACGAACGTTCCGAATTAGATAAATGGATTATCTCCTTATTAAATACTTTAATTAAAGATTGTACGGAAAGTTTTGACGACTATGAACCAACAACTGCAGCGCGTTATATTCAAAATTTTGTCGGCGATCATTTAAGTAACTGGTATGTGCGGTTGAGCAGAAGACGTTTCTGGAAATCGGAAAACAGTCAGGATAAATTAGCTGCATACCAAACTTTGTATACCTGCCTCGAAACCATTGCCATACTGATGGCTCCGGTTGCACCTTTCATGAGTGAATGGTTATTTAATAATTTAAATTCTTCAACAAATAGAGTTCCTCACAATTCCGTTCATCTTGTTTTATATCCTGTTTGTGATAATAATTTAATAGATAAAGCATTAGAAGAACGCATGTTAATGGCTCAGGAAATTTCCTCCACTGTTTTATCGTTGAGGAAAAAAGAAAATTTAAAAGTGCGTCAGCCCTTATCTAAAATAATGATCCCTATTTTAAATCCTGCAACACAAATTCAAATTGAAAATATTGCGGATTTGATCAAGTCAGAAGTAAATATTAAACACATAGAATTTATAACGGATGATGCAGGTATCGTTACCAAAAAAATAAAACCGAATTTCAAAACTTTGGGTCCTAAATTGGGGCCCGACATGAAACTTGCCGCATCTCAAATTGCAGCATTTAATCAAAAACAAATTGCGGAACTCGAAAAAAATGGCAGTGCAGAAATAAGTATAGCAGGAAAACCGTTCGAGATATCTTTAGCAGATGCGGAAATTTCAAGTGAGGATATTCCCGGTTGGCTGGTGGCGAATGCAGGCTCACTTACCGTTGCTTTAGACATTACTTTAACTCCTGAATTGATAGAAGAAGGAAATGCCCGGGAGTTCATCAGTCAATTGCAAAAGATGCGTAAAGAAAAGGGGTTTGAAATAACAGATAAGATAAATGTTAGTTATTCAGGCGGCAATGGATTAGGTTTGTCGTTGATGAATTATAAGGCGTATATTTGCGCCGAAATTTTAGCAGAATCACTCGAAAAAAAGGAGAATCTGAGGGAATTTGAAGAGATAACAGTGAACGAAAATTTGCTAAAAGTCCTTATTCAAAAAATCTAAAGCAATGGCAAAAAAACCAGCTAAAAAGATGACGAAGGCAGCAAAACCAAAAACAAAAGTTGCCCCAAAGGCCAAAATGAAGCAGCCAGTAAAAAAAGTAGCGAAAAAGGTAGCCCCGAAAGCTAAACCAAAAATTGCAGCCAAAACTGCAAAACCAACTAATAAAGTTGCAAAAACTGCTGCCCCAAAATCTACAGTCAAAAAAACAGCTCCGGTTAAAAAAACTGTTGCTCCCAAAAAAGCTACCCCAATTCATAAACCAAAAGCAGTGAAAACGAAAGCTCCTGAAGCTAAAGTAAAGGCTCCTGAAGCTAAAAAAGCTGCCCCGGTGGCCAAAGTGATAAAGAAAATTGAAACAGTAATTAAACCTGTAGTTATAAAAAAAGCAAGAAAAAAAGTTGCAGAACCGGTGGTTGTGAAAAAGGAGATCAAACAAACCCTGAAACCCTATTTTGCAAACAGAGATTTCACTAAAGTTGCAAAACCACAGGTGAAAGTATTGTCCTCTACCGACAATCGCAACAAATACAGCGATGATGAACTGCAGGAGTTCCGGGAATTGATCTCCGGAAAATTGGAAGTTGCACGCGGAGAGTTAAAATATCTTCAGGAACAAATTAGTCGCAGCAGCGAAATGGGCGACGATTCCGATGCCCGTTTCAAGGGACTTGAAGACGGAACTTCTACTTCTGAGCGTGAATATTTGAGTCAAATGGCATCCCGTCAGATCCAATATATTGGTCATCTCGAAAAAGCCATGATACGCATTGAAAATAAAACCTATGGCATTTGTCGCGAAACAGGTAAACTAATCTCTAAAGAGCGTTTGCGTGCTGTTCCGCATGCTACGCTAAGCATCGAGGCTAAACAGGGCAAAGGATAAATACGTGAAAAGATCCTGGCTCGCCATAGGCATCATTTTTTTAGTGCTCCTGATCGATCAGGTGGTAAAGGTTTGGATAAAAACTACCTATACATTGGGAGGAGGTTTTGATATACTCGGAATTTCTTGGGCGAAAATTCATTTTGTAGAAAATGAAGGAATGGCTTTCGGAATGGAATTAGGTGGTAGTTATGGAAAATTGATCCTTTCTATTTTTAGAATAATTGCCGTTTTTTTTATTGGATATTATTTATACACACTGATCAAAAGCAAAGCTTCCAATGCATTAATTATCAGTATTGCATTAGTATTTTCCGGTGCAATGGGAAATATTCTCGATAGCATATTTTATGGTGTTCTTTTTTCAGCATCAACTTATTCAAGCGTTGCACAATTTATGCCTGAGGCCGGTGGATATACTACCGTTTTGCATGGTCATGTTGTAGATATGTTTTATTTCCCTTTAGCGCAAGGTCATTACCCGGAATGGATGCCAATTTTAGGCGGAAAATTCTTCCTGTTTTTCAGACCGGTATTTAATGTTGCGGATAGTGCAATTACGATTGGTGTATTATCCATTCTATTATTTCAACGCAGTATTTTCATGCAAAATTCATTAGAAGAAAAACAAGAAGAAAATGAAAAACATGATGATATCGCAAATGATACCTCTTCTCAGGATATAAAAAATAATTAATAATTTATATCCAGCCCCCGACAATATTTTTTTTCGGTTTTAATTATTTACCACACAATGAAAACAGTAGAAGAATTACAACAATATTATCAGCAGGAAATTGTTCCGCATCTCACTGCTTTAGAGGTATTGCGCAAACAACAATTAAATAGAGTAAAATTTATGTGGGTTGCGGGTTTCGCCTCTCTTCTGCTGGGTTTTATTACTATGATACCAATACTTATCATCGTGTTTCTTCTCATTTCTCTATTAATGTATTTTTTTATTTTCGGATTTAAAAGAAACCGCACCAATTTCAGAACGGAATACAAAAAAATAGTGATTGGAAAACTCATGCAATTTATTAATCCTGAACTTGCATTTACTCCGAATTTATTTATCACACAAAATAAATACGACCTCAGTAAAATATTTTTATCCAATCCCGATATTTATTCCGGGGAAGATCTTGTCTCCGGAAAAATTGAAAAAACTCAGGTGGAATTTTGTGAATTACATACTCAAGATCGCCAAACAGATCACAAAGGAAGAACAACCTACGTAACTATTTTTAAAGGATTATTTTTTATCGCCGATTTTAATAAACACTTCACCGGGCAAACTTATGTTTTAAGTGATTTTGGTGAAAGATTTCTCGGATTTTTCGGCAAATTGATGCAGAATATAAATGTAGGAAGACCCGATGTTGTGCGATTGGAAGATCCCGAATTTGAAAAAATATTTGTTGTTTACAGCTCCGATGAAGTGGAAGCAAGATATATATTATCCACCTCCTTTATGGAACGATTAGTGGAGTTCAGAAAAAAAATGGATTGCTCTGTTCAACTTTCCTTTGTCGGCAACAATATGTACATGGCAATTCCCATGAAAAAAAATCTCTTCGAACCCTCCCTCCGAAGAACCGTTATGAATTTTGAAGACATAAAAGAATACTACAAACAAATCCTCTTCTGCACTTCCATTGTAGATGAAATGAACCTCAACACAAGGGTTTGGACGAAGGAGTGAGGGGGGAGTTCTCAGTTGCCAATCTGCTGCCACTGCCAACTGCCACTGATTCTGTGTTCAGAGTTCTGGATTCACAATCTGCCACTGCCTTCTGCCACTGCCAACTGCCACTGCCTTCTGCCACTGCCAACTGCCAACTGCCACTGCCTACTGCCACTGCCCCCTCCCTCCC
>Ga0163152_10001513_pt1 | contig 36664 bp, 33 predicted proteins | sample OliLakLV19MP8IB2_FD_148635 | JGI IMG/M metagenome (GOLD analysis project Ga0163152, IMG submission 148635) | Freshwater microbial mat bacterial communities from Lake Vanda, McMurdo Dry Valleys, Antarctica - Oligotrophic Lake LV.19.MP8.IB-2 | ecosystem: Environmental > Aquatic > Freshwater >...
TAAAAACTATGCTTTCTGAAAACTTTTATCAATTTTTCGTTTTCATCAATTTTCAACATTTTTAAGATTTTAAATTATAAATAAGTAGTGTAGCGCCAGACAAGATAAGCAAGATGACAATACCTAGGATGTATATAAATTGCATTCGGTTGGTTGCGGGACTGTGAAGTTTGTATTTGTTCCAATGAAAGACCAAAATCAAACTAGCCACCAACACAAAAACAACGAGCACTAAAAAAATAATCCAAAAAGTAGAAGTAGGTATCAAAGATAACATCTTTCCGATGGGTATCGCAATTATAGCCCCGCCTAGTATGCCTTCATTCATTCCCTTATTTTAGCATAAAGCAAAACTTTTTAGCGCGTCAAACTTAGTGCTAACTCTAAAGTATTTGAAGGCTCTCTCCCGTTTCTCCTTTTATAATATACTCGGCAACTTTGTTTTCCACCACCTCTTCGATGGCGCGCTTGATGGGTCTAGCTCCAAACTGTGGATCAAAACCAACCGCAGATATTTTATCAATTAAAGCGTCGGTAATTAATAAATTTATTTTTTTATCAGCAAACAAGCGTTCTTTAAATTCGTAAAGCAAAAGTGAGGCTATCTGTCGCACCTGTGTCTGGTCGAGAGGTTTGAAAAGAATAATACTGCTAAATCTGTTTAGAAATTCTGAAGCAAAAACACCGTCTCGAATCAAACTATTAATAAGAGATTTTTTATCTATCTGTGGATTGGCAATAATGCTCGCACTACCAGCGTTTGAAGTAGCGATAATGATAGCATCTTTAAAACTCGCTTCTCTGCCATTTTCACGCGTCAGACGACCTTCGTCTAGCACTTGTAAAAGCAAGTTGTGAATTTTGGGGGTTGATTTTTCGAGTTCATCAAAAAATACCAAAGAAAGCGGGGCTTCTTCTATCACGCTGGCGAGGCGGTCGACAAAGACATTGGTCGATTCGACAAGCGAAAATTCACTCATATCAAAACGAATCATTGCATTTTTTCTGCCGAAATAACTCTCGGCTAAAATTTTTGCAGTATAAGTTTTACCTACCCCCGTCGGCCCCAAAAAAAGAAAACTACCCGCCGAGCGAGACGGGTCTGAAATACCCGTTCTAAGACGCTTCAGGGCTTCTGAAACATCTCGTACTGCATCATCTTGCCCAATAATTTTTTTCCTCATTTCTGCTTCGAGTTCCAACAATGTTTTTTTCTCCTCGCTACCGAGCGCACCGATCGGCATATTTATCCTGTCAGAGACTACCTGCCTGACATCTTCAATCTTTATAGTCTTCCGCAATGTCCGCAGTACTTCTAAAATAGAAAGGGATCGAGCCGGCTCGGGTTGATTACCAATGAAACGGTCCGCCAGGCGCACGATTTCCAAAAGAGCATCTTCTTTTATCGATGTTCCGGTAATATAAGCACGGTTTTTGAGAATAGCGACAGTTTCTTCTTTACTCGTCGGCAATAAATCTATTTTTTCAAACTTTAAAAGAAATTCGGGATATTTTTTAAGCACCTTATCGTAATTCAAAAAATCGGTTGTCATGATTATGCCCAAATGAGACATTTGTAAATACGGCATTAGTCTTTCGTATAGGCTCTCGTAAATGTGAATATTTTCTATAACCAAAATGACATTTCCAGCTGAAGCTGCTTCGTTTAAAGATTTATCAAAATTTTCTAAGCTCAAGCCCTCCATCGCAAGCTCTACGACTCGGTGGTGACGAATTCCAGGAAACGCAAATCCCGATTTACCCAAACGCCCAAGCCAAGAAATCAAAGTCGATTTACCCACGCCACTGTCTCCGACTAAAAGAATGTTGTGGTTGGTATCTTTGGCCAGCCCGCGCTCGATCATGCGAAGAGCTTTTTCTTTACCATAAAATTTTTGCGCAGAGGGGCTAGCTACTTCGTGGCTGTGAGTATTTAGAGCAAAAGTGCTTCCGAAAGATAATTGTGAACCGACACTACCTAGATTTTGTAAAAAATCACTACTGATTTTGATTGGGATAAAAAAGAAAATTGGAAAAGTTAAAAAAACCAAAGCGGTAAAAGCAAGGCCACAAATTATCAAAATCAGGCGTGCAATAAAGCCTAAAATTCGAGAGACGACAGCGAAGGCAAATCTTTCTATAAAAGAAAATCTTGGACCCGCACTTCTATCCATCTCCCATGGACTAAAAAGTGTTCGAAGGAGTAATGGAGTAGAAAATGCATTGAATGCGTATATTAAAAGATTTTTCCAAGATTGTATCCCCGGATGCATAAGAATATATTACCATAAAAAAACAAAACCCGCCCTTGCGGGCGGATTTTGCGGCACATACATTGTTTTACGATAAATGTGAGATTGCCTCACACTCACAATACAAGTATAGCATACTTCCAAAAATAATGCAAGTGATTCTGCAGAATCATGCCGCGCAATTGTCCATTGAGGCGCGGTCAAGAATAGAAAAATCCTCTCGTAAGAGAGGATTTTTCATATTTGTGGTCCTGTACCTATAAGCCGAATTCTGTTATAGATAGTCATTTATCTAGGCCTTTTGTTGCCAAAGGGCTCAAGCGATTCTTCCCGCACATAACTTTACATAATTAACTTATGTAAAGTTATGTGCGGGACGCGATCTTGCACAGGGGTAAGGATTTAGCCGTTTCACCCGAACTAAATCGGTTCGTCACTGTTCGCACCTATGTATTACTACATGCGGGCGTTACCCGCTACCTTGCTCCCAGCCGAAGCTGGGCTGTGTTCGGACTTTCCTCACTCCACCGTAGGTAGAGCGTAACTATCTGAATACAGGACCTAAAATAATTATACTATAAAAATTAAAAAAGTAAACTGAAACTAAACTAGTATATGAATTCCACCCTATCCCCTACTTTTAGATTATTTTTTTCAGAAAAACCAGACACAACTTCTAAAACATACATCGAGTCAATTTGTGGGCCAAAAGTTGCTGGAAAAGATTCTGGTAAAGCATTTTTTTCTATATAAATTATTCGCAAATCCTCCCCTAACCAAATCATATCTATTGGAAAATTCATATCTTGCATCCAAAAAGAATGCCACCCAGGAATATCGAAAACAAAAAGCATGCCCTTATCCTCTTCCAAGCCAATCCTGCCAGAGAGCCCTTGTGCTTTCTCTTCGGGGGTTATGGCCAACTCAACTCCTATTTTTTGGCCGGCTAGTTTTACATATTTAATATCCGCAACAGAATGTACTTTTTTACTTGACTGATTACTCAAGATAAAAAACGCAGAAATAAAAAGAAGAGCGATAACAAAAATAGCTAATGCATTTTTTTTATTCATAAAATTAAAGAAACTACTTATGGTCACCATTGTTCCAGCCAAAAAGTTTGCCTATAGCTTCTGGTGTTTCGCGCTTGCGAGCAATTTTGATTGTGCCATCGTGAGCAATAATTTTCATTGGAGCAGAAAGCAAACAATGGTGTGAAGCTAGTGCATCTTGGTAAGCTCCAGTATCTAAAATTGCCACAAACTGATCTTTGTTTTCATGCAACTTGGGTAGAAGAATATAATTTCCACCATCAGTGTATTTATCATCCGAGTCACAAGTACTCCCCGCAAGCCAAGTAGTCTTCAATGCACTATGCATATTGTTGGCTGGTATGGTGTGCCATTTTTGGTGAATCGCCCAAGTATCTTTTAAGTCATTCATAAAAGAACCGTCAACAACATACCAAGCCTTGGCGTTTGCTTTGGGAATAGCTTTTTCAGAGATAACTTTATAAATAGTTATTTGCGCGGGAGCCACCACATACTGACCCCATTCTACTGCCAAGTTTGGGTGTTTGATGCCCGCCTTATCTGATAGGTTTTTTAGTATTTTAACAATTTTTGAAGACACACCCTTGGCGGTATAAAACTTTTTCTTCTCATAGGGCACACCCAGACCTCCACCAATATCCAGAGTGTCGAGCGTGGGGTGAGTTTTTTGTAACTGCACATAAATACCAAACGCTCTTTTGACTCCTTCAAAGATGTTTTTTTGAGTTTTGATTTGTGAACCCAAATGATAGTGCAGGATTTTTAAATTCTTAATCTTGTGCAGACTAAGCACATCACGTTCAGAGAGACCAAAACGGTCAAACTTTTTATCCCAATGCGTGTCTGCTTTCACATCTAGGTCTACTCGCACACCCACATCTCCTTTGTATTTTGAAACTCTTTCTATTTCTTCTGTTCCTTCAATAATTGGAATAATGTTCATTCCTTTGCCACGCAATTCTTCAATCAAATCCATATACTGATTGCTCTTGGGTCCGTTGCAAAGCACACGGATTTTGCTGTTAAATCTTTCTCCTTCCCAAAGTTTTTTAACCAACCAAAGTTCGTTAGCAGATGTCACCTCTAAGTTTGCCCCTTCCGATAAAAGCGGTAAGATAAATTCTTTATTCTGGTTCACCTTCATTGGGTAATGATAGAAAAATCTACCCCTGTAACCATATATTTTCATATAGGCCTGGAAATACCCGATCAAGTCTTTGAGTCTATCTTCAATAATAAAAGGGAAAACTACTTGAAGAGGTGTGCCATATTTTTGAGCAAGATCATTGAGATTATAAATATTATGCCCCTCGGTGGCAGTCAGTTCTCCATCGTGACTCACGCCCAAAAACTGAGTGTTCCATTCTTCCACTCCAAGCTTCCAGAATTTCTTCCAATTCTTTCCTGTTTTTCTATTTTTTCTAACTTTTTTTGCTGACATTAAATTAAAAACAAGTATAGCAACTCGTCAAGAATTGTAAAGACCCAGGAACTCTGCTTTGAACTCGAAAAAGTTTTCGTCCAAGATAGACTGCCTTATTTTTTTCACCAAGTTCACAATGAAATATAAGTTGTGTATCGAGGCTAGGGTTCCAAATAGCATTTCTTTACCGTGTAATAGATGAGCTAGATAGGCACAAGTATAATTTTGGCAGGTATAGCACGCACACCCTAGATCGACAGGGCTGAGCTTACTCTTGTATTTAGCATTAGAAATATTTATTTTTCCGTTTTTTGTATAGAGTGTTCCATTTCTAGCATTTCGAGTCGGGGCTACGCAATCAAAAAAATCCACCCCGTTTTCCACTCCCATAAAAAGGTCTTCGGGCTCTCCTATTCCCAAAAGATGTCGCGGTTTTTCTTCTGGTAGAATTTCGTTAACCCATCTAACAGCCGAAGACATATCTTCCTTGGCAAAACTTCCTCCAATTCCAAAGCCATCAAATCCTTCGCTTTGCTCAGGACCTTCGGTCATTAACTCTGCCATAAATTTTGCTGACTTCTTGCGGAGATTTTCATCACGGCCACCTTGCACAATACCGAACAGTGCTGGGTATAAAGCCCCATCCCCCGCCTTCCCCAGATTACTGGAGAAGGAGCTATTCCCCTCGCCAGTATTCTGGAGAGGGGTCAGGGGTGAGGTTTTTTCACTATTTAATTTCTTGTGCTCCTCCAAACACCGCTTTGCCCACCGGTGGGTTCGTTCTAGCGCTTCTTCTTGATATTTTAAATCCTCAGTAGGAGAAGTGCATTCATCAAAAGCAAAAATAATGTCGGCTCCCAGGTTGTGCTGAATCTCAATTGATTTTTCTGGAGTGATGTAATGAATTGAGCCATCAAGGTGAGATTTGAAAGAAACTCCGTCTTGCCCTATTTTTGCAAGTCTAGGAGCAAGAGAGTCATCAAAACGCTCGGGGATAAGTAGCGAAGAATCTGTCACTACCTTGGTGACTTTGGAGATCTCTTTACCATAAGCAGCCCCCAAAGAAAACACTTGGAAGCCACCCGAGTCCGTCATGGTTGGAGCTATGCTTTTATTTCCACTTGCATCGCTTCGCCGCCAATTCATAAACTTCCCTATCCCTCCCGCTTTCGCTACCAGTTCATCGCCGGGTTGTAAATATAAATGGTAAGTATTGCCGAGCACCACTTCTGCCCCAAGTGCTTCTACTTGCTCTGGAGTAAGCGCTTTGACTGAAGCCTTGGTGCCAACCGGAACAAAACAAGGAGTGTGAATTTCCCCATGCGGTGTCGTAAACACCCCCGCTCTCCCTAGAGATTTTTTTAACTTTTTCTCAATTTTAAAATTCATCACTGAGGTACTACTTCCACAAAATTTAATTCTTGTATATTTACTGGGCTTACAAGCAGTGCTTTCTGGTATGCATCTCTAGGGTCAGAAATAATAGTTTCTACTACACCAACTACATAAGGAGTAATGCCGGGTAAGTGCACCTCTGTCCCTTTTAAAAGCGTTAGGTCTCTGGGTAAAACCATTTCGAAATTTCCTCCACCCCTACCCACTACTTGTGTAAAAACACCTCCGCCCTCCGCATCAAGATCATCAACATACACAAACTTTCCAGCCACCACTACATCAGTCTTTTCTTTTGGGTTTGAAAACAAAATTACTTTAGAAGAATTTGCATAAACTAGGCTCACCTTCCCAATCGGTACATTGCCAAGTGCTAACACCAAATCCCCTTCTTTAATTCCATATTTCTCTCCCACATCGATGATGAGGGTGTCATACAAAGATTGGTTGGGTTTGCTCAAAATAGCAGACACTATCAAATTGCTTTTCTCTCCCTCTTTTTGGGTACGCCCCAAAATTCCTTTGAGTCTCAAGTTTTCATCTAAAATGGAGTTGTAATTCGAGGCTCGGGCTTTTTCTGTATCCAATTCCAGTTTTAAATTCTTATTTTCTTTTTGTAGTTGGCTTTTAAATTTAAAATAGGCACCCATGTTGGAAAATTTCTCACCGATACCACCGCCTACGACTAAGACTGGACGAAAAACTGTGTGCGAAAAAGAAGATAATCCACGAAAAATGGGAAGTCTAAAATAAAATAAAATCAAAACAACAATAGCCGAAACTATAATTTTAAAAAATCTTTTCTTTTGTAACTTTTTATCTAGGAGGTAACTCATTTTGAGTACTGATTAAAACTTCACGGTATAGAGATATGTTGTCTAGTATCACTCCCGTACCACGAGCCACCGCCGAGAGTGGGTCATCCACCACATAAACTGGAATTTTAAGTGAGTCGGACAAAAGCCTATCAAGCCCTGGTAGAAGCGCACCACCACCAGAGAGTGTGATACCTCTATGCATAATGTCCGAAAGTATTTCGGGTGGAGTAGCCTCGAGCACATTTTTTACACCATCCACCAGTTCTCTAATCGACAAAGACATAGCTTCTCGAATGTCTGAGTCTGTGACTACTACTTCTCGAGGTAGTCCAGTCAGTAGGTCTCTGCCTCGAACCCCTGTCTCCATATATTCTCCCGGAATTACCGAACCAATCGCAATCTTGACCATTTCAGCTGTTCTCTCACCAACCAGTATCTTGAATTCGTCGCGCATAAAAGAAATAATGTCGTTGTTGAGTCTGTCGCCAGCAACTTTTAAATTTTTAGATTTTACAATTCCTCCCAAAGAAATAACGGCTACATCTGTGGTTCCACCACCGATGTCTATTATCATCGAGCCCACTGGGTCTTTGATCGGAAGTCTTATACCAATAGCAGCTGCCATCGGCTCTTCAACCAAAAAAACCTCCCGGGCTCCAGCAGAACGAGTAGCATCGTAGACAGCTCGAGACTCGACATTGGTCGTGCCCGACGGTACGCCCACCACCACTCTCGGCCGAGCCATTTTGGGTGACATTTTGTTTGCTTTGTTTATCAAGTAAGAAAGCATCTCTTCGGTAACTTCAAAATCAGAAATAACCCCATCGACAAGCGGACGGATAGCTTTGATGTGTAGGGGTGTTCGGCCCAGCATTTCTTTTGCCTTCGCACCCACCGCCAAAATTTGGCTGGTTTTTATGTTGACCGCAACCACTGATGGTTCGTTGATGACGATACCGTGACCTTTCAAATACACCAAGGTGTTTGAAGTTCCTAGGTCTATGCCTATGTCGTTGGATATTAATTTATAAAATTTCTCAAACATTTTTAAATAGGCGCTAGGCTTTAGGCGCTAGGCTTTAGCAAAGTTAATAATTCTTCGGTCGAAACAATTTCTCCTTTTTCTTCTGTACGTTTTTTTATTTCTATACCACCATCTTTGATACTTCGAGCAGAGACAACGGCTCGTAGTGGCATACCCAACAAATCTGCATCCGCAAATTTTTCTCCAGCCGAAACTTCTAGCCTATCGTCAAACAAAACTTCCACACCTGCTCGAGATAAGGCCTCATACACTAGACTAGCTTCTTTGGCCACACCCTCGTCCTCTCCCAGAAGAAGTAAGTGTACGTGGAACGGGGCAATGGATAAAGGCCAGATTATGCCCTTGTCGTCCGCCAGAGTCTCCACCACGGCGCCCATGAGGCGTCCTAGGCCAATACCATAACTACCCATAATTATCTTCTGTCCTGCGCCTTTTTCGTCTAAATAAGAAAGCCCCATAGCATCTCCATATTTGGTGCCCAAAGGTAAAATATTACCCACTTCAATAGCTTTCTCTTCTTTGAGCTTTTCTTTATTGAATCCATTCTTCTCTAGATTTTCATCATTATAGACATCCTTGTTGATTGCCAAATTTTTCTCTTCATCAATATAAATAATGTCTTCGCCTGCAGACGAAATTGTTTGAAATTCATCTGTCAGTCCTGAAGTAAAAGAACCTCCAGCAGCCAGAGTTCTGTAAGTTCTGTGCCCAATACCTACACGTGTAAATATTTTCATATATGCGTTGGCACATTGCTCGTAAAACTTTTTGAACTCTTCTTCATTTTTACTAAAAGAATATAAATCTTTCATCGCAAATTCTTTCACACGCATAATACCGCTTTTAGCTCGCAGTTCATTTCTAAATTTTGTTTGAATTTGGTAAAGATATAGAGGCAAATCTTTATAAGAACTTATGAAGTGCCTTAGCATGTCTGTAATTGGTTCTTCGTGTGTGTTGGCGATACCCACATCTCCCCCCGAAACAAGTTTTGATTTAAACCAATTATCTACCACCGAGTCATCCCATCGGTTTGATTTTTTCCAAGTTTCTGGATTCTGCAGTGTAGTCATCAATATTTCTTGTCCCCCAATCGCATTCATTTCTTCGCGTATAATGTTTTCAATTTTCTTCAGAACTCGCAAGCCTAAAGGTAAGTAGTCATAAACTCCGGCCATTTCTTTGTGTATAAACCCTCCACGGAGCAAAAACTCAGCATTTTTTGACACCTCGTCTGCTGGAGCCTCTTTTTTTGTTTTAGTAAAAAGTTGCGATTGCTTCATGCTATTGATCATAACCCCATCTTACTCGAAAAAAGCCTTTCGGTCAAAGTATGAAACAAACCTACCTGAAGAATGAAAATCTGTTATAAGTTGCAAAACCTTAAACAATTTGATATATTATCTAAATGCAAAAAAGAAATTCAGCGAAAGAAATAGATAAAAATACCGATGCATCCGTCGAGGAGCTTTTTAAGGCTGGGGCACATTACGGCTATTCAAAAACCCGCAGACACCCTTCTATTTCTTCTTATATTTACGCTACAAAAAACAAAGGAGATATCATAAACCTTGAAAAAACCATGTCTTTGATTGGTGAAGCGAGTGTGTTTGTAAAAAGCTTGGGCGCAACTTATAAAACTATTATGTTTGTTGGTACCAAACCCGAAGCAAAAGAAATAATACAAAAAGCGGCGGAATCTTTGAATATGCCCTATGTTGTAGCTCGTTGGATCGGAGGAACTTTGAGCAACTTCACAGAAATAAAGAAAAGAATAAATGAACTAGAAAATTATCACAAAGAAAATTTGGAAGGTGGACTTGAGAAATACACCAAGAAAGAAAGAGTGATGCTGGCAAAAAAAATGGAGAAACTTACAAAATACTATGGAGGTCTCTTGGGTTTGAAGAAAATTCCAGACGCACTCTTTGTGGTAGATGCTAAGGCCGAACACATCGCCGCTGTTGAAGCTTTCAAGTCTGAAGTTCCTGTGATTGCCCTTGTAAATTCTGATTCAAATATAAAAAATATAGACTACCCTATCGTGAGCAACGATTCATCTATTCCATCCATAAAATTAATAACTGCTTCTATTGTAAGCGCCTATAAGACAGGTGTGGCGTCAATACCGGCTACCGCTCAAAAGGAATCGTAAACTTAATATGTCTTTAGTAATAACCACTGAGTTAATAAAAGAACTTAGAGATGCTACTGGCATATCTGTTATGCAATGCAAGCGTGCCCTGGAAGAAGCCGAGGGAGACATGAAAAAAGCTTTAGCAATTTTGAAAAAAAGTAGTTCTGATATTGCGCTTAAAAAAGCAAATCGTGAGACAAAAGATGGTAGAGTTACAATTAAAACCAATGGAAAGAAATCTGTAGTTGTAGCTCTGCATTGCGAAACAGACTTTGTGTCTCGCAACGAAGACTTTGTAAGTCTGTTGTCAGAATTGGCAGATATGACACTAGAAAAAGGAACGGAAGGAATGAAGAATGAGGCGAAAGAAATGATAGACGCGGTAATCCAAAAAACTGGAGAAAACATTGAGCTCGGAGATATATATGAAATTTCTGGTGATGTTGTGGGTAGTTATGTACACAACAACAAATCAGCTGTAATAGTGAGCTTGGACGGTGGTACTGAAGAACTGGCCAAAGATATCGCGATGCATATCACCGCCATGAAACCAGAATACATTTCTCCTGATGAGATTGATGAAGGAGCTAGAAAAACAATTTCTGAAGTTTTCACAAAAGAGGTAGCAAGCATAGACAAACCAGAAGAAATAAAAAAGAAAATGCTGGAAGGAAAAATAAATACATACTTCAAAGAAAAAACACTCCTCGAACAACCATTTATCAAAAATGGAGAAGAGACAGTGGGTAAGCTTTTAGAAAAAAGCAAAGCAAAAATAAAAGAGGTAAAACGTTATTCGATTTAAGTATAAAAATATAAAAACATGAACATTCTTTTCATTACTTTCTTCTTATCACTAGCAGGCATCATCATAATCATTGGAAGAAAGCTTTCACTTATCAAAAGCGGTGACGTAATGGTAACAACCGAACAACCTCACCCCTTTGTGCCAGATTTTGAAAAAATAAAAGAAATCACGTTCAAGCACACAAAAAAGTACGGATATGTGGCTTTGTTTGTTATAGTTAAAACATATCTCCAATCTTCAAATTTCTTTAAAAAGAAGATGGGGGAAACAAAAAATTACATAAAGAAACTATTAGTAAAGAAACAAAAAGAAGGAGGAGAAATAGAGAAACAAGAAGTAAACAAGTTTCTTAAAATGGTTTCAGATTATAAGCACAAGATCAGACACATCAAGCGAAGAATCCACGAAGAAGAGAATATGAAGTAAAGTTTTTGCCGGCATAGCTCAGTTGGTAGAGCGCCACTTTTGTAAAGTGGATGTCCGGGGTTCGAACCCTCGTGCCGGCTCCCGATTTGTTCAAGAGGCACATCAAGTGATGATGTGCACCTGTAGACGGCGAAGCGATTGACTACAAATCGCAGTCCTGTAAGGGCTCCATATAAAAAGGACTCCTCTTTTGAGGGGTCTTTTTTATATATGGGCACGAGGATTCGAAAGACGGAGAAAGAGAATAATCTTAATTATTCTCTTAAGTTTTAAATTTTGGCGGGAATCTCTTATAATTTTTTTGCAGGAAATAATGTTTCTTTTATCTTCTTCAACACTAGAGTCATATCAATCGGTTTAACAAAATAACCTGAAATCCCAAATTTTTCTGCTTCGCTACGCGTCTCCTCGTCGGATTTGGCGGTAATGATGATAACTTTTATATTAAATGTTGGTGCGTGTACACGAACATATTCCAAAACTTTCATCCCACCGCCAGCTGGCATCATAATGTCTAATAAAATTAAACCCTGGACAATCTTTCCCTCACTTTTTCCACAACTTGATCGAGTGTCCAGTCTGTTTTTACCAAGTAATAGGCAGGTTCATTTTCTATTATCCCCTTCATTATTTTTTCGTCCGCATTTAGATTAGTAAGAAGGATAACGGGAACACTTTTCCCCCATGAATTTGCCTCCCGTAATTTCTTCATCATAGTCATGCCATCCATTTTAGGTAAAATTATGTCAAGCAAAATAAGGTCGGGCTTATTCAATAAAGCCAAATTAAGACCCTCTTCCCCATTTTTTGCCTGCAATACAGAAAATTTCTCGCCAATAAATTTATTAACTAGCGCCTTTAGTATTGCATCTTCATCTTCAACAATAAGTATTTTCATATATTTATATTATATCATCTCATTGGAATAGTAAAGTAAAAAGTAGTGCCGTGAGTGACATTGGACTCCAACCAAACAATTCCACCATTTGCTTCAACTGCCCCTTTAGCAATAAAAAGCCCAAGACCACTTCCTGTAGATTTTATGCTTTGGGCATCTACTCCACGGTAAAATTTCTCAAAAAGCTTTTTCTGATCTACTTCTAAAATAATCGATCCCGTATTATGAATAGCTATTAGATAATTTTTATCTTTGGTGTCGACCGTCACATCAATACTGGAATTTGCCGGCGCGTAATTCACTGCATTACTTAAAAGGTTGTTAAGAGCCTCGGTAAAAAGTAGCGGATCGAGATTCACTTCTTTTATTTCTGTTTTGATTATCACATTAATTTTCTGCTCCTTTCTGTCAGCCTCGCGTTTACATAATTTATACGAGGCATTAATAAGATCGGCTAGATTAATTATTTTTTTGTTCGCTACTAATTTACCTGTCTCTATACGTGCTACATTTAATAAGTTATTTACTAAATCAATAAGCCGTTGGTTAACTATATAAAGATCGTTTAGTCGTTCCTTTTGTTTTTCCTTTAAATCTTTGTCCTGCATAAAAAGTTCCAAAATCCACTTTGTTGATGAGAGGGGTGTGCGCAGTTGATGTGAAGCCAGAGAAATGAATTCAGTTTTTGCTTTATCAATTTCTTTTTGTTTAGTAATATCTAAAACCAAAAGCAAAAGCCTGTCTACCGTCTTGCTGTCCGGCAAAAAAATAGGAACTCCGTGATAGTGGCGCCATGTCTCCTTTTTTCCTGTTTGTGAAACATATTTCACCTCTGTATTAAAATCTTTTCCATTTAAACCGTCACGAAAAAATTTATCTAAACCGACTTTCTTATAGGAATCCATAGAAAAGACATTCAATCCCATCACCTCATCCACATTTTTTGCACCGGTCATTTCAAACAACTTGGGATTAAGTGAATCAATAAATCCATCCTTATTGATAGTATAAATCCCAATTGGAGCCTGATCAAATATTAAACGATACTTTTCTTCACTTTCTTTTAGCTTTAAATTATTTTTAAAAAGGGCATAAAATGATCCAATGAGTAGCAAAACAAATAAGACCACGAGGGATGACTGGGCAGAGTCAGCAATAGCTTTTTTATTCCAATGTTCTGCGGGGTGATCCATACCAAAAACGAATGATACCTGCCCTGTTTCTAAATTTTTAATAGGAACAAGAGCACTCACCCATGTTCCCCAACGATCTGTTGCTGGAGGCGTAATCAAAGACTTGCCACTAAATGGCAGGTAAAAAGAACTGTCAGCTTCTGTATATTCTTGTCCTGGGGGCGAATAGTCAGGTGAATTTGGGTCTTCAGAATCTGCGACAAAATAAATTTTGCCCTCTCTTTGAGTATAAAGATATAGAAATCGAACACTTGCATCTATATCCCTCAAGCTTACTAATCTTGTTTTTATACTCTCGTAGGGAATGGTGCCGATATCTTCCGGTGCGACACGTACTTGCTGTAACATTTCGCCATTCATCGCCTCTGCCGCTGTACTAGCAATTAATAAAGCCCTATCTGAAGTCGTCTTAACGCTTATTGTCCATGTCCACCATACATACCCTGCACCTAAAAATAGGGCTATCAAAAATACAAAGATGAAGCTAGCTTTTAATTTATTTACTGGGTTCATTGTAGTAATATACTACCATTTTTGAGTTACAAAATATCATTTACTAAGTTTATTTTAACAAATCATCAAGCTCACAAGAAAGCAATGCCGACTTATTGAGTTGTCCTAAAAGGTTATTTTTGCTTTTCATAATTATGACAATAGTGTATCATATGTGAAATAGCCTTGTTAATAAGGTGGAAGCCCTGTTACACCTAAGGAGAAATGACATTATTAATCTTAATTCCGTTCGCACATAAAATCGCCGTGGACAAAAAGAGACGGCCCATCAAACTCACCCCCATGATATGCTTCTTGAGTGGCGGGAATTATCTCACCGATTCCAAAATCAAAATCTATAGGAGTAAAAGATTTTTTCTTAGACATTACTATCTACTGATTTAGTAAAAAAGTGAACACCTCCTTTTGTTCTTACCTTTTCAACTGCGTTAAAAGAAACGGGTTTGCACTTTTTAGTATAAAAATCAACTACCACTGGCTCATTACGAGTCTTGGTCGCTATAAAGAAAACTGGAGTTTTTATTATTTTAGCCATAGTGTAAGAATACTATTTTCTAATATATTTTGCAATAGAATGTTCTAGGGAGAAATCCGCACGGGCTCCGGCTTTTGCTTTTGGCGAAATGCGGGCGGGGGTTAGTTGGAAAGAAAATAAAAAGATGATAAAATCTTTAAATGAAAGATTTTGACCTATGGAGTGAGTTAAAAAAGAAAATTGAAGCTGAGAAAAATGATCCTAACAAATTTCCCAAAGAGGGAGAAGTTTGGATGAGTAGTCTTGGAAGAAATATAGGATTTGAACAAAACGGAAGCGGGGATAATTTTTCTCGCCCTATGTTGATTGTAAAAAAGTTTAACAATCATATGTTTTGGGCCATATCACTTTCAACCAAACAAAAAGATTTTGATTTTTATTTCAACTATACTGACCCAAGCAATCAAAAAGTTTCAGCCATTTTGGCCCAAATGAAATTAGTTAGTGTAAAAAGACTAGGAAGGAAGCTTTATGATGTTCCAAATGAACTTTTTGATGGGATTAAGAAAAAACTCAAATCTTTCCTATAGAAAATCGAAACCCCGCTTTTGGCGGGGTTTCTCGGAGCCTTACGGCACTTTGTATATTTAGTATAGCAAACGGTTGCTATAAGTCAAGCAAAATTATGAATACTGAAAAAGAGACAAAATATCAAAGAATCCGCGCGGGTTCCCGATTTGTTCAAGAGGTAGATTTGGATAGAATCTGCATCCGTGGACGGCAAAGCGATTGATTTGCAAACAGCAGTCCTTTAGGGCTTCAGCTTTTGCTTTTGGCGGAATTCGGGGGCTAGTTAAATCTAAAATGTAAGATAATTTTTTGAATAATCCATATAATTCCAGGAGTAACGACAGTTGTTAAAAGAAGTAAAGAAATAATTGTGGTAAATTTACCAATATATTTTTCTTTTCCGCATACTACAAACTTATTATACGACTCTTGAAATTCAGAAACTAATTTTTTTAGATTCTCTATCTTATTTCTATATAAATAGTCGCTAATTTTTTCAAAGCATAATTCAACAAAATCCATATTATTTCTATTTACAAAAAAATTAACCAATAAAAAGTTTCTTAATTCAGAGAATTTTTTGTTAAATAATTCATAATCTTTTGTAAGCTTTTTTCTAAAAAAATAACTATCTGGTTTATTTATAAAATCAAAATAATTATCCATTTGTATATTTTTTTCACTTCTGTAAGATGCATTCCAAAGGTCATCACACCAGGAATTAATTTCTTCTGGTTTTAGAATATTCAATAATTCCAAGAATTTCTCTTCATCAGCTTTTTTCTGTTCGTTTTCTCTTGTAATCCAAGGAGTTATTATTTTTAATATTGAATCTATCATTAACTATGATTTTATGGATAATGGTCATGGGGTCAGGTACCTTTAAAACGAGCTCAAAATATTTTACCCTCCCAAATCTTCTGTTTCTCCTGGCAGTAATACCTTCACAATAAATGGTAAACAAGACTCCTTAAATATATTTCCATCCGCCGAAATAACAGGCCAGGTATTGTAGTGGATAGGAACTGTAAGTTTTGGCTTCAAGTCATTGACTGCCAGCGTTGCCTGTTTTATATCCATAGTGAAATGTCCGCCAATTGGAAGGAACGCAACGTCTAGCTCACCAAATAATTTGGGTATCAAACCAATATCTGACCAGTATGAAGTATCACCGGCATGATAAATTCGCTTTCCATCCATTTCCACCACGAACCCAACAGGGCTTCCTACTTTAGCGCTATGATGGGCCTCCGTCATACTTACAACAATGCCATCTTGTCGGTACGTCCCTCCGATATTCATTCCTACCACATTTATTTTTGACTCCACAACTTCCATTTTCTGAGATATTTCAAAGATTGCTATAAGAGTGGCCTTGTCACGTTTTGCAATTTCTATCGCATCCCCGAAATGATCAAAGTGGTCATGAGTGACCAAAACAAAATCAATCTTTGGTATTTCTTCAACCTGGAGTGGCGCTTTGGGATTATTAGTTATGAATGGATCAATAATTATATTTTTTGAACCTGTGATCAAAACTGCTGAGTGCCCCAAATAATTAATTTTTATATTAGACATATTTGCATTATAGCACCCAAATCCTATACCCCGCTAATTTTTAATAAAGTGGATTCGACAAACTCACCATAAATAGGTTCCCTTTAAAGGCGGGTGGAGTCGTAAAGATACTTTAGAATATAATTTAGTTTTTCGTACTAGTGGTGTCGTTTGATATATCTATTTCTTGAAGCTTAAAGGAGGCTTTCACACGAGCTTCAAGTTCTTCTGTGCTTTGAAAGCCAGTCAGGAGGTCTCCATCTATCACTAGCGCCGGTAGCTTAGTATCTTCTATTTTGTAAATATCGAGCATGGCTTTTACTGCTGACAAGTCTGTACTATAGTCAAAAGAATAAACACGGAGTTCTGGATACTTATTCCGCAATGCTGTCAAAACCAACCCCTCTTTCTCACACAAACTACAATTCTCAGCAGTGGTATAAAAATAAAGAATAAATGCAGACTTCACCTTGCAACGCTCTGAAATCTTTTTCATTAAAAGATAATCTTTAATCTGGAGTAATGAGTAATATTTTTTCAAATATGAAACTTCATCAGTCTCTCCCAAGTTTTCTTGTCCCCACTCCAGCTTCCCTCCTAGTTCAGATAGCTCCCTAGAGAGCACAGAATCTGAAATATTTTTACAAGAAAGCTCAGATAGTAGTGAGAACTGTGTTTCGGAAGAAAGAATATCAATAGCTATTTGATCTTGAATTGATTTTAATTGGATAATTTTTTTATTACCAAAATAGTTACTTACATAGCTGGCAGACAAAAAAAGCATCAAGGTTATTAGAAACACAATTACATATTTTCTCCAATCTATATGATTTTTCTGCATATTTTATAACTTTACAACTTTATGAACTTTATGAACTTTATGAACTTTATAACTATTCCTCATCTCCAAGCTGGTTTTTTGGAAGTGACAGTATTAAAAATTGCTTTCAAAAGCCAAAAAGGAGCAATAACACTAAAAATAGAAATATAATAAATGATATCAAAAGAAAGATTCCATTTCCCTTCCACCATACGTCTACCCATAATTATTGAAAAAACTAGCAAGGCATAAATAATCATCACAATAAAAATAAAAGATTGAGTGTTTATAAAAAACAAATCAAAATTGTTGGTTACGTGGTTTGGTTGAAAACCGACAGTTTGAAACTTTAAAATCTTTGAATATATAAAATCAATCGCGCTGTACACAACCTTCCCAAAAGCGTAACTAACGGAAAAAATGGCCAACACCCCTGCTGGTAAGGTAAAGAAAGAGAAGTCTCCATATTTCTTTTTCCAAATTACATCGCGATAATCAATCGTGTTGTTGATAAATCCATAAATCCAACGCAATCTTTGTTTGAAAAGTGTTTTAATTGTGCTAGGTGTGTTGGTATAAACATAGGCGTCGTTGCAGTGTTCTATTTTGTAATGATTTTTCTGCATTCTATAGGCGATTTCCATATCTTCTGTAGTGTGGGCAGAACGATACGGGCCAAGGTCATCAAATACTTTTTTACGAAAGATAGTAAGGGGTCCAGGGGTTACATGAATCGCCCCAATGGTGCCAAGCATTTTCTTGATGTAAACAGACATATAATATTCTACCTTTTGTGCATTTTGAACAAAAGTTTTTGAGTTGTGAACAATTAAGGATGGTGCCACCGCCATAACTTCCTCATCTACCTCAAAATAACTCATAATACGAACCAGGGATTCCTTGTCCGCAAAAGAGTCAGCATCGAGACATCCCACAAATGGAGTATCAGTATTTTCTAACCCCAAATTGAGCGCCGTGTGTTTGCCGCCGTTTTCTTTTTTGAAAACTTTAATATTTGAATATTTATCAAATTTCTTGATTGCATTCCAAGTTCCATCAGTAGAACCATCATCCACCAATATTATTTTTAGTTTATTTTGCGGGTAATTTAAATCGAGGATAGATCGTACCGTATGATAAATAGTTTTTTCTTCGTTCCAGCAAGGCACGATAATGGTCACCCCTCTATAGCGAGAGAGTTTGGTAGGGCCTTTACGAATAACAATTTTTTTTCTATTTTCCAAAAAAGTAACCAGCAAAAAGACCTGTATATATACAGTCAAGAAAATAAACACATAAAAAATCGCGCCTGAAATTGAAGCCATATTTGCTTATAAATATAGCATTTTTGGGTAAAAACGCAAACTACATGCTTCCTTCGGTTTTTGAAAAATTAGGAGTACAAACACCGTTAGCACATTTTTTGCATCTGCAACCAAAGATACTCATTACACCAGCCACGCCCACAAGTATGTAGACAACGGCTTCGACGGTTGGAACTCCGCCTAAAATCATATTCACAACGTTCCAATTTGCACCACTACCTAAGATCATAGCAACTCCTACCAAGCCCCAATTCACACCACCTACGATTAACAACCATTTCATAATCATAGATGTGGTACATCCATGCCCACCACAACCCGAACAATTACAATTTGCACACATAATAATATTTTATCTATTTATTTTTAAAAAGAAAAAATAAATAGACTAAGTTACTTGATAAATCTTTACCCGCCTCTACGACTTGATCGGGCTAATTTCTAATATATTAATTATACCATAGCTTAAAACATGCTATAATGACGATATTAACAATAACGAAAATTATTATGGAAGAAAAAATTGAAGAAAATAACGAAATCGCGTTAAATATCAATAAAAACAACAACAATCAGCAGTTGGCGGGAGCCATTATCATAGCAGGCTTATTTATCGCTGGAGCAATTTTATTGAAAGGATCGGAAAGACCTGTGGATCAAAAAGATACGGAAAACGATTTGGGTGTTGAAAAAATAGAGCTTACACAAGTGTCAAAAAACGAACACATACTCGGAAACCCCAAGGCGAGTGTTATGGTGGTTGAATATTCGGATACCGAGTGTCCTTTTTGTAAATCCTTCCATGCAACCATGCATAGGGTGATGGAAAGGAAGGGAGGAGAAATAGCTTGGGTGTATAGACACTACCCCATCCCGGAGCTTCACAAAAAAGCTTTTCGCGAAGCCGAAGCCACAGAATGTGCTTGGGAGCAAGGAGGAAATGATGCATTTTGGAAATACACAAATAGACTTTTTACTATCACACCTTCGAATGATGGCTTAAATGATACGGACCTTTTGGATATAGCAAAATACACTGGCCTAGATATCAAAGCTTTCAACACTTGCTTGGATAGTGGAAAATTCAAAGATAAAGTTTCTGCTGATATCGAAAGTGGAAATAATGCGGGTGTACGTGGTACCCCTTCAAGCTTCATCGTCAAAAACGGCAAGGTGGTAGACACAATACCCGGAGCTTTACCTTTCGAATCTACACTGGAAAAAATCAACGCAGCGCTAAAATAAATACTATTTAATCAAAATAGTTTTTGAGGCGATAAATTTTGTCATGTTGACGAAGTTTTTCGTGCACTTTGGCTTCGATTTGTCGTATGCGCTCACGAGTCACTCCAAACTCTTCTCCTACTCGCTCTAGAGTGTGTTGAATGCCATCTACTAGCCCATAACGCATTTCTAGAATTTTGCGCTCCTTAGGGCTCAATTCGTCCAAGACCAGCTTTATCTGATCAGAAAGAATACGACGTGAAGACTCTTGGTCTGGACGCAAAATTTTATCATCAGGAATAAAATTCTCTAGAGTAGATTTGTCATCGTCGTCCCCGACTGGTTGTTCGAGTGAAATAGTTTCTTGTGAAATATTTTCTATCACATGAATTTTTTCAACAGGTATGTTCATCTCGGTGGCAATTTCTTCGGCGAGTGGCTCTCGGCCCAAATCTTGAGAAAGTCTTCGGTGCACTTGTTTATATTTAGAAATTGTTTCTACCATGTGCACAGGGATACGAATGGTTCTCGATTGGTCGGCCAAAGCACGAGTGATAGATTGGCGAATCCACCAAGTTGCATAAGTAGAAAATTTATAACCCTTTTTCCAATCAAATTTTTCAACCGCCTTAAACAATCCCAAGTTCCCTTCTTGAATCAAATCAAGCAAAGTAAGGTTCGCACTACGACCGACATATTTCTTGGCAATCGAAACGACCAATCGCAGGTTGGCTCGAGCAAGAAGATTTTTTGCTTCCAGGTCGCCACGTTCTATTCGTTTAGCAAGCTCTTTTTCTTCGGCTGCCTGAATAAGTGGGTACTGCCCTATTTCTTTAAGATACATTTGGATAGAATCGTGCGTAGAAGATTTACCAAGATTTTTACCATCTACATTGTTGTCTAGGTTGAGTAAATTTCCTCCTTCTAGTATATCGATTGATGCTTCGGAAAACTTTTCGTAAAGCTCATCTAAAAACAAAATATTATTTTCAATATCTGGAAATGTTTTCAATATCTCATCATAAGTAATAAACCCTCTTTTGCGTCCTTTTTCTATAAGCTCGTTGGAAAGTCGTGCAAGGTTTTCCGCTTTTCTTTCGGCACTCGTTAGTTTGGGAGTAGCTTTTTTTATTTCCTTTTTGCTAAGTTTTTTTGCTTTTTTAACAACCTTAGTGCTTTTTTTCTTTTTCTTAGAAACAACACTCTTTTTGTGAACTTTTGGTTTCTTGGCAGACTGTGCTTTGACGACCTTCTTCTTTTTGTTTTTTGTTTTTTTCTTCATATATATTAATTATTCTTTTAAATGACCATTTTTAATGTCTTGTATTTGTTTATTTATTGCCTGACATTCTTTCAAAATTTGAGCGGATAGACCAACATCTTTATCTCTTTCGGCTTTATACAATTCTCGCATTTTTTTACCTAATTCTTCTCTTAAAGATTCTTCTTTTAAATTTTCGAGCAATTCTTTTATATCTTTTTCTAAGGTAGTGCCTCCAGCATAAAAAATTTCTGCTTCAAAAATCAAATCTTCAGTTTCATTTTTTACTTTATCCAAACTCTGATCTATAGAGATACCTAAGATTGATGATGTTTCGTCAGACATTTCTTTTAGATTTGGTATTTGTTCGGAGAGAGTTTTCTGCCAAAGGATAATGCCGAGCAGTCTCCGCAGGATGTATTCTTTTCTTTGTATCTCTGTTTGTGTGTTTTCCACTGTTTCTATTTTTTCATACTTAGCCTCTTGTTCAACTTTATTTAAATCTTGCTCTAGAGCACTTTGCGGAACTCCTGATACATCACTTATTTTCTTTAGGAAATGTGCTTTTTCAATTGAGCTATCAAGGGCGTCTACATAGGGTAATATTTTTTCCTTTATTTCTTTACCAATACTACGTTCATCTTTGGCACTTTTTAAAACTTTATTTAAAAGAAACTCTATAATATGACCAGATTCCCTGATCGCCTTACGCCAACTATCTACTCCTTCTTTTGAAATCAAATCAGCCGGGTCCATCTCCTCCGGGATAGCTGCCACTTTTACATCCATTCCTAAAGATAAAGCTATCTTGCCCGCTCGATTGGACGCATTAAAACCTGCTTTGTCAGAATCAAAAGCTAGAACAATATTTCTAGAGAGGCGACGAAGTAGCCCCAAATTTGAAACCACATTTTCTTTTGAAAAAGTAGTATCGGCTAGCGCTGTCCCAGAAGTTGCGACGGTGTTTTTAAACCCTACCTGGTGAGATAACACCAAATCCATTTGTCCTTCTACTAAAATAGAGAAATTATTTTTTCGAATTGATTCTTTGGCTTTATCTAGTCCAAATAGTACCAGAGATTTGTTGAAAATCGGAGTATCAGGACTATTCAAATATTTAGCTGACTTTTCATCATCAATAAAAATTCTTCCCGAAAAAGCTATCACACGTCCGCTCGAATCACTAATCGGAAATATAATTCTACCTCGAAATCTATCATAGTACCCCTGCCCGGGTTTCTCTCCCTTTTTTATCAACCCGGCTTGCGCCATCTCGGAATCAGAAAAAAGAGACTTGAGGTGTGCGTAAAGAGATGTCCATTCATTTGGAGCATAGCCCAGTCGAAATATTTTTATTGTTTCTTCATTTAATCCACGAGTTTTTAGATAGTCTTGTATCTCTTTGTTCTCTTTTAAGTTTTTTTCAAAGAACTGCGTTGCTTCTTCCATGGCTCTGTATAGCTTTTCTTTCTCACTCTCCTCTTTTGGATTATAATTTTCGAGTGGAACCCCAGCCTTGGTGGCAAGTAGTTTAAGAGCTCCCTTAAAATCCAAACCCTCGAACTCTTCAACAAAAGAAAAGATATCTCCTTTGGCTCCACAACCAAAACAATAGTAACTCCCCCGTTCTGGAGAAATGAAGAAAGATGGCGTTTTTTCATTATGAAAAGGACACTTTGCTTTAAAGTTCTTGCCGGCTTTTTCCAAACTTATGTAGGAAGAGGCAACTTCTTCGATTGAAAGCCTCTCCTTAATTTTTTGAACGGGAGAGTTAAGCATAATGTTTTAAGCTTCTAATGGCTCCTTTCCGCCAGAGGCGGATCCGCCTCTGGCGGAAAATCCAGTTCCAGCTGGAATCAATCGTCCAATGATGACATTCTCTTTTAGACCGCGCAAAGAGTCTACTCCACCCTTAATGGCATTTTCAATGAGGACTCGGTTGGTGTTTTGGAAAGAAGCAGCGGATAGCCAGCTCTTGGTACGTAGAGATACTTCGGTAATACCAAGCGCAATTATTTCGGCTTTAGCTTCTTTTTGTTTTTCTTTTACAATCCTGAGATTTTCTTCAATAAATGCTGTATTTTCCACAATATCACCAACAGAAAAAATGGTTTCGCCAGCATCTTTTATCTTTCTTCGAGAGAACATTTGGCGAATAATTATTTCAGTGTGCTTTCTAGAAATTGAAGCACTTTGTAATTCGTAAACTTTATTGATTTCTCGAATAATGTATTCTTCCACTAATTCTTTGTTGCCGAATTTGAAGATTTCTGCAATATTGGCTGATCCGTCGGTCAAAAGTTCGCCTTTCTTTACTTTATCCCCAGCCTTAACTAATGGTAATCGGCGGAAAGGAACAATATATTCCTTTTCTTTTTCTTTTTCATCTTTGTCGTCAGATAGAACTTTGATGATTTTTTCTTTTCCATCTTTATTTTTAACTTCCAAGACTTCTCCATCTGTTTCAGACACAATTGCGGGATTCTTTGGAATTCTTCTTTCAAAAATTTCTTCAATACGGGGTAGACCAGTGGTGATGTCGGTACCTGCCACACCTCCAGCGTGGAATGTACGCAGTGTCAGCTGGGTTCCTGGCTCACCGATAGCTTGAGCTGCTATAATGCCGACAGCTTCTCCAAGATCAACAAGATGGTTTCTACCCAAGTCGAGTCCATAACACATTTGACACAAACCATGAATGGTTTGACAAGTTAGAGGAGAACGCACGAAAACTTCTGTGAAACCGGCTCCTTCAATGTTATATGCCTCCTCTTTGGTAACCAAAAATCCTTTTTTGTAAACAACTTTACCATCCTTATCTTTCAAGTCTCCGGCCAACACACGCCCGTGGATATTTTTTGCAAGAGGAATTTCAATACCAGAAATATTTTCACGTCGTACAATTTTGCCTTCTTTGGTGCCACAATCTTCTTCAGTAATAACCACATCTTGAGCGACATCTACCAATCTACGAGTTAGATATCCAGCTTTAGCAGTGTTTAGCGCCGTGTCGGAAGCTCCTTTTCTGGCTCCGTGAGTAGAAATAAAGTATTCGATTGGAGAAAACCCTTCTTGATAACAAGAAATAATAGGAAATTCTAGAGTCTTGCCTTGATTGTTTTGGATAAGCCCTTTCATACCAGTCATCTGGATGAGAGAAGTCATTGTACCTCTGGCACCTGAAGTAAATAGATCATAAGTAGAACCATTTTTATCTAAAGTTCCTGGTAAAACTTTCTCCAAATCTTTCTTAACATGAGTCCAAATTTCAATAATCTTTTGATATCTTTCTTCTTCTGAAAGCAAACCATTGTTCCATTGAGAAACTACTTCTTCTTCTAGTTTTCTTCCATTGGCTATAATTTGTGTTTTTTCTTTTGGTACGGACACATTGGTAAAACCCCAAGTCGTACCTGAAAGTGTTGAGTATTTGAAACCGAAGTCCTTGATCTTATCCAGAACTGGAGGAGTGTTGTCTACTCCGTAATGCATGATAAGCTCATCGACTAGTGCAGACAATCTCTTTTGAGTCATCTCATCGTTAATGTAAGCGAAGTCGTTTGGCATGATGCTATTAAACAATAGTCGGCCAACTGTGGTTTCAAAAATTCCACCATCGTATTTTTTATATTTAAGTATATCTGTCGATAAAACTTTTATCTTAGCACGCAAAGAAATTACTCCATATTCATATGCAGTAATGGCGGTATTGGGGCTTGAAAAATATTTCCCTTCGCCCTTTTCTCCATCGAGTGACTTGGTCATCCAATAACTTCCAAGCACCATGTCTTTTGACGGATGCACAATCGGATCGCCATTTTGTGGCTTGAGTAGATTCTTGTTTGCTGCCATCAATTCCTTGGCTTCCCATTGTGCTTCATCAGAAAGAGGAACATAGACTGCCATCTGGTCTCCGTCGAAGTCAGCATTGAAAGCCTGACAAACAAGAGGGTGCACCTGAATAGCATTTCCTTCAATCAAAATAGGGTTAAAAGCTTGTATACCCAGACGGTGAAGTGTGGGAGCGCGGTTCAATAGAACGTACTTACCCTTTATCACCTCTTCGAGCATGGCCCAAACTTCTGGTGTACGTTCTTCTATCAGCTTGTTGGCTCCACGAATGTTGAAGGCTAGTTCTGCTTGAAGAATTTTTGAAATAACGAAAGGTCTAAATAGTTCTAAGGCCATGTGTTTTGGCAAACCACATTGATTGAGTTTAAGTTGAGGACCGACAACGATTACTGAACGCCCAGAGTAGTCCACACGCTTACCAAGAAGATTCTGACGGAACAGACCTTGTTTAGATTTTAGGTTGTCAGAAAGAGATTTGAGTGGACGCTTTTGAGATTGACTCATGGCTGCACTATCATTTTGTTTGGCAATCGAGTTATCGATCAATGCATCTACGGCTTCTTGAATAATTCTTTTTTCATTTCTCAAAATTACATCCGGAGCATTGATTTCTTTTAGCTTCTTTAGGCGGTTATTTCTGTTTATCACTCGACGATAGAGATCGTTCAAGTCACTGGTCGCATGTCTTCCGCCATCGAGTGCCACCATCGGGCGAAGAACTGGAGGGATAACTGGGATAACTGTCAAGAACATCCATTCTGGCTTGATAGAAGCATAAGTCATAGCGCGAATCAGTGAAAGTCTTTTTTGTAACTTTTCCTTTTCAGCTACACTCGCCTTTTCAATCATCACTTCGGTGTGATGTTTCAATTTATTTAAATCAAGATTTTTGAAAATTGAAAAGATGGCTTCAGCTCCAATGTTGGCCTCAAAACAAATGCCGTATTTTAGAGAATAGTGATGGAAAGAAATTTCGTTTAAAACCTTACCTTCATAAATTTCTCCAATTTCTTTTTTGGTGCTAGAAAGTAGAATCTTCAATTTTTCGCGAGTATCGTCATCCGCTGCATTTTTTAATTTACTTTTATATTCTTTATCCAAGTCCGAAACAATTTTTTCTTTCTCTGTATCGTGAACTTTAGTAATGATGTAACCAGCAAAGTAGATAACCTTTTCCAGGTCAGAAACTGGGATATTAAGAAGAATACTCATTCGAGAAGGCACCCCTCTCAAAAACCAAATATGCGCTACCGGAGTAGAGAGCTCGATGTGCCCCATTCTCTCACGACGCACGATAGAACGTGTAACTTCCACTCCACATTTTTCACAGATGATATCTTTGTAACGAATTCTTCGGTATTTTCCACAATAACATTCATAATCTTTTTCGGGTCCAAAGATTTTTTCATCAAAAAGACCACCGCGTTCACTTCTACCAGTACGATAGTTTATCGTTTCGGGCTTAGTCACCTCTCCATAAGACCACTCTTTTATTTGCTCGGGTGAAGCAAGCTTGATTGCAATTTGATCAAATTCAGTTGTGTTTAAAGTTTTCATAATTACTTTTTCTTTAAATTAATATCAAGTGCAAGACCTCGCAAATAATTGAGCATCACATTGAAAGATGCGGGCGAGTTTGGTGCCTTAATTTTTTCATTTTTGATAATGGAATCAAATGTCTGTGAACGACCTAAAATATCATCGGATTTTATTGTCAGCATTTCGCGCAATGTATAAGCAGCGCCATATCCTTCGAGAGCCCAGACTTCCATTTCTCCAAATCTTTGTCCTCCGCCTTGAGCCTTTCCGCCAAGAGGTTGCTGGGTAATAAGAGAGTAGGGTCCGATTGAACGCATATGAATCTTGTCTTCTACCATGTGGTGAAGCTTGAGAAGATACATATATCCGACAGCCACATCTTGTTCGAAGGGTTCACCATTTCTTCCATCGAAAAGTTTCAACTTACCATTTTCTGGAAAACCAGCTTTTACCAATTCTTCTTTTATCTCTTCGTGCTTTGCACCCAAAAACGGAGGCACAATGGCTTGGTATCCTAGAGTGTGTGCGGCCAAACCTAAGTGCATTTCAAAAACCTGTCCCAAGTTCATACGAGAAGGAACACCAAGAGGTGAAAGAATGATATCGATAGGTGTACCATCTGCGGTGTAAGGCATATCTTCTTCTGGTAAAATAATTGAGATAACTCCCTTGTTTCCGTGTCTACCAGATAGCTTATCTCCAACAGAAATATTTCTAATTTGAGCAACTTCAATAACAATTTTTTTGATTATCCCCGCCTCAAGAGTGTGTCCCATTTCGCGAGAGAAAATTTTGACACCGATGATGCGTCCAGACTTACCGTGTTCCATGCGTAGCGATGTATCTTTTACGTCGCGAGCTTTTTCAGCAAAGATAGAACGAAGTAATCGCTCTTCTGGAGTTAGTTCGGTTTCACCTTTTGGAGTAATTTTACCAACCAAAATATCGTTTTCTCTGACTTCTGCTCCGATGCGGACAATGCCGTCTTCATCTAGGTCTTTAAGTTTTAGTTCTCCAACATTCGGTATATCGCGAGTAGTAATTTCTGGTCCGAGTTTTGTGTCGCGAACTGTGCAAACAAATTCTTCTATATAAATACTAGTGAACTTACTATTTTTTACCAAGCGTTCAGAAACAATGATGGCGTCTTCGTAGTTTGCACCAGACCAAGAAAGAAAAGCAACAAAAATATTTTGTCCGATTGAAATCTGCCCGCCTACGGTACTAGAAGTGTCAGCCAAAACATCGCCCTTTTTTACTTTGTCTCCCATGTTGACTGTCGGACGTTGGTGAAAAGCAGAAAAGTTGTTGTTTCTTAAAAAATTAACAAGTGTATATGTTTTTTCTTTACTACTTCCTTTGACTATTACTTTCTTAGCATCTACATAAGAAACTACTCCATCTATCTCAGAGATGACGAGCCTTCCAGAATCACGAGATGCTAATTCTTCGACACCCGTAGCCACTAGTGGTGCTTCTGGTAGCACACAAGGCACAGCTTGTTTCTGCATGTTACTGCCCATCAGAGCTCTGTTGGCATCGTTGTGTTCCAAGAAAGGAATCATGGATGTAGCAATAGAGAAAGCTTGGTTGGTAGCTACATCGATAAAGTCAATTTCGTTTTTTGATATCAAACCTGGCTGGCTCTTTACTCGAGCAGCTACTTTATCTTGAGTTATCTTTCCGTCTTCACTGTAAGGAATACCAGCATGAGCAATATTGTATTTTTCTTCTTCAAGCGCGTTTAGGTATTGAACCTCTCCTGTTATCTTTCCGTTTTTAACTTTGATGTACGGGGTTTCGATAATTCCAAATTCATTTATTTTTGCGTAAGTAGCAAGGTGCAAAATCAAACCAATGTTTGGACCTTCAGGTGTGTGAATCGGGCAAACTCTTCCGTAGTGTGAAGGATGCACATCGCGAACTTCAAGACCTGCGCGCTCGCGGGTAAGACCTCCGGGTCCGAGAGCAGAGAGAGTACGCAAGTGCTCCATTTCATAAAGCGCATTTTCCTGACCCATAAATTGTGAAAGCTGGTTGGTGGTGAAAAATTCTTTGATACGGGCCTGTAGCGGGCGTTGATTTATGATCTGTATGGGCATCGCAGTATCAACATCAATAATAGACATTCTATCTTGAATATTTCTTTTGATTTGCATCATTCCAGTACGTATTTTTTGCTGAAGCATTTCTCCGACAAAACGTACTCGTCTTTGACCCAAGTGGTCGATATCGTCTGACTTAGCATCAGGTGTGTTGTTTAGAGTAATTATATGATTGATGACTATTGCTAGATCTTCTTTAGAAATAGTTCGGCGTAAAAGCTCTACCTCATCCATAGGCTTTTCAAATCTTTTGTTGAATCTAAATCTACCCACTGGAGACAGGTCGTAACGTTCGGCTGTAAACAAAGAGTCTATAAACTCCCTGGCGTTGTCCGCAGTAGCCATATCTCCGTCTCTTAGGCGTTTGTATATCTCAATATAAGAGTCTTTTAGCTCTTTGGCTGTATCTTTGGCTAGACACGCCTTAATAGCCTCTATGGCTACAGAGTTCTTATCAAAAGCTTTGAGCATAGCATCGTTGGTGTGGTAACCCATCGCTCGAAGAAGGGTCGTCGCTGGGAACTTTCTCTTTTTGTCTATTCTTATGTATATCGCTCCGTCCGAATCAGATTCTATTTCAATCCAAACTCCACGAGCTGGAATAACTTTTGCTCCAAAATATTTTTTACCTTTACTTTCAGATTCAGTAAAGAAAACTCCGAAACTTCTTGCGAGCTGTGGAACGATGACTCGCTCTACTCCATTGATAATGAAAGTTCCATGCGGAGTCATTAAAGGAAGCTCAGACATAAAAATCTCCTGCTCTTTGACAGTGCCTAAAATTTTATTTGTTAGTTTGACGCGCACCTTCAACAACCCTTGGTAAGAGAGTTTGTTTATTTTTGCGTGGTTCTCATCGCAATTTGGTTCACCTAGAGAAAAAGATGTGAAGTCTAGTTGGAACTTTTTGAGAGAGTAATCAGAGATTGGAGAAAATTCTTTGAAAACTTCTTTGATACCCTCTTCCACCAACCACTTAAAAGATTTGACTTGGGCTTCTATTAAATTTGGAAACTCGATTAGAGGTTTTTTGTACCTCGAAAAATACTTCTTTGGGCGTTTTGTTTCTATTTGCATATGATAAAAATAAGCAAAAAAATAAAAGAAAAAGACCGGCTTGTCTTTAGCTTTATTCCCTTTTAGGATTATAAAACCTTATAATGCAAACATTGATACACCCGAGACTCAATCAATCAATATCCGTATAGTATACTCATGGGAGAATTTTTGTCAAATATGTCTCTAGGTTATTTACCTTCCTTCTTCCCTTTCTTCCACTCTTCTATTTTTTTATGATCTCCAGAGAGAAGAACTTTTGGAACTTTGTGGTTTTTAGACTTGTATTTCAAAACTTCAGGACGAGTATAGACTTCACTGGTAGAAACTCTTTCTTCTTCAAGCGATTCATACTTTCCGAGCACTCCCGGGATTTGCCTAGATATGGAATCTATTAGAACCATGGCCGGCAATTCTCCTCCAGTCAAAACATAGTCTCCAATTGAAACCTCTTCGGCTTTGAGTATTTTTTGCACCCTGGCATCTATGCCTTCATAACGACCAGAAATAAAAACAACATCCGTATATTTTTTTGCCAAATTTTTGGCATAAGCTGTGGTGAATTTTTTACCAGCGGTAGAAAACAGGATAACTTTAGTTTTTCCGCCTTTTCGGCGGATCGCCGATGAGGCGATTTGAACTGCTTTTAAAATGGGTTCGGCTCGCATCACCATGCCCGGACCCCCACCATAAGGCTTGTCGTCTACGGGCTTGTAGTTACTCTTACTCCCATCGACAAAATCTCGTGGATTATAAAACTTAACTTTTATTTTCTTGTTTTTGATAGCTCGCCCGATGATAGACTCATTCAAATATGAGTCAAAAATGTCTGGAAAAATTGTAATTATGTGAAAATTCATAAAATAAAAAACTGTGGTATTTATACCACAGTTTTTTATTTTTGTTTAGCTTTAGATTCCCTTTAGGTCCTCCATTGCTTGGTCTACGGTCTTCAATGAGTCTCCCCCTCTATCAGTCCCGTGTCCTTCGGGTCTCTCAGACCTTTCGGGTCGCATGCTTCCTTCTGGTTCGTTTATCTTCAAGTTCACACGAGCATTGTTTTTCATGCCAATGATTCGTAGAAGTGTACGAATAGCTTTCGCTGTGTTACCCATTCTACCGATGATCTTACCCATGTCGGCAGGATTTACAGTCAGACTGATGAGCACACCCATTTCATCGACGGTTCGATCGATGACTACATCGTTCGGGTTGTCGACAAGAGCTTTGACTACGTATTCCAAAAATTCCTTATCAGCGTCTTGCATAATGTCAAGATAATTTTAACTTTTTAAATTTGTAGTGTTACGACCAAAATGAATAAAACACTACTATAGAGAATTATACAAGATTACTTTTTAGCTTTCAACTCCTTTCTTTTTTTAGTAGGCTTTTTCTTGGGAAGTACGTTTACCTTCTTTCCAGAAATGATTTTTTCTTGAACCATAAAGTTGTGCATTGTGTCTGAAAGCTTTGCGCCTTTGCCTATCCAGTATTTTATTTTTTCAGCTTGAAAACTTACTTCGCCTGCCTTTGGGTTGTAAGTTCCTAGAATTTCCAAAAATCGTCCACTCTTGGTGCTGTTCTTTGAATCAGTCAAAACTGCCCGAAATGCTGGGTCGTTTTTTCTTCCTATTCTTTGTAATCTTATTTTTAACATTGTTAAAGAGAGTTTAACATAAATTATTAAAAAGGCAAATATGGTAGTTAAAAATTCGTATATAAAAAACAACAAGCGCCGTGGGGGAAATTTCTTCCCGCGCACAGCGCTCTTACTCCTATCCTTCATCGTGGAGGACGTCGTCCTCCACCCCCATACCCATCGATACGGATACCATCACCGTATCCGCCGCCGTAGTACGGGGAGTACCAGCCAGGGGCGTACTGATTGCCCCTGTGCTGAAAGCCCCGCTGGTAATACTTGCAAGAAACTGATGATACCCGCGTGGTATCCCGCGTTCCTCGCACCAGCCGGCCGTCCGCACCCACCGTCGAATTTGACGATGATTGCAACGACTCCTCCATTTCCGGCTGGCAGCCCTTCAGGACATACTGCGTCCCGTCGGGCCGAGTGACGACCATTTTGCTGGTCGCACACCCGCTGGCCATCCAGGCTACCACCAAGATGGCAGCGACCCAGAGAAGCCACCGGAAAAAACCCTTTATATCCATATCGTCCTCCATGGACAAGTTGTGAGTAGGCTCGAGGCGAATTCCCCAAGCTCCACATGTGCATCCATACTAAGTATAGCATATTTAAGCCTGCTTGTCAAGCACATATTTTTATGCTATATTTACAGAGTGAAAAATAAACACAAGAAACCAGCCCCCAGAAACCAAGTTAAAAACCTCGAAGGCACCATTTCTATCTCTTCCAAAGGAACTGGCTATGTAAAAATAAACGGACAGAAAGAAGACATCGAGATAAGTCCCTTACATTTGAATACTGCCCTCCATGGAGATACCGTTCTAGTTGCCCCCCACGCCAAAAGTCGCGACCGCACCACTGGCGAGGTGTCGGAAATTATAAAAAGAGCCAAAACAAAATTCGCAGGAATATTAGAAAAAGAAAGCGGTGTATTTTTCTTAAAACCCGACGACCTCAAAATGTATACGGATATTTTGATTCCCGAGCAAATGCTCTCGGGTGCTGTGGTGGGACAAAAAGTTTTTGCCGAAATAACTTCTTGGAAAGATAGCCGAAAATCACCCGAAGGAAAAATTCTGAAAATCTTTGGTCTGCCTGGAGACAACGATGTAGAAATGCACGCCATCGCTACCGAAAAAGGTTTTCACGAAACACTCTCCCCGCTCGCCGAAGCAGAGGCAAAAAAAATAAAACAGGATGGTATAAAAGAAAGTGATTATGCAGGCAGGAAAGATTTTAGAAAAACTTTAACTTTCACCATCGACCCCGCAGATGCCAAAGATTTTGACGATGCTATCTCTTTTAAAGAATTACAAAGTGGAGATTATGAAATAGGTATTCACATCGCCGATGTCTCGCACTATGTAAAAGTTGGCAGCGAGATAGATATAGAAGCCCGCGAGCGGGGCACTTCGGTGTACTTGGTAGATCGAACCATCCCCATGCTTCCAGAAGTTCTTTCAAACGATTTATGTAGTTTGGTGCCAAACAAAGACCGACTCACCATGAGTGCAGTTTTTGTAGTAGACAAAAATGCCAATGTAAAAAATAGTTGGTTTGGCTCTACTGTCATTCACTCGCAAAAAAGATTTACCTACGAAGAAGCTGAAGTGTCGATAAAGAATACACACTCACCACTCCATAAAGAACTTTTTATTTTAAATAAGTTGGCAAAAAAATTAACCGAAGAGAGGTTTCGACGTGGAGCCATATCACTCGACCAAGAAGAAGTTAGGTTTATTTTAGATGACAAAGGCGTACCAATAAAAGTAATCAAAAAGGAACGCGGAGATTCAAATAAACTCATCGAAGAATTTATGCTTTTGGCCAACAAAAAAGTGGCCGAAGAAATGTCTAAAAATCCTAAAAATAAATTACCCGCCGTACCTATACACAAAGGGCAACCAGGAGTATTTATCTACCGTATCCACGATATACCAAGTAAAGAAAAAATGGAAGACCTGACATTTTTCTTACGCAGCCTAGGACACAAAGTCGCTCTTAAAAATGGAGTTATTGAGAGTTTCGAACTAAACAGGATTTTGAAAAGCTTGTCTGGTAAAGATGAGAAAGATGCTATACACCGTGCAGTAATTCGTTCGATGGCTAAAGCCATTTATTCTACAAAAAATATCGGGCACTACGGGTTAGCCTTCGAATACTATACTCACTTTACTTCCCCTATTCGGCGTTACCCCGACATCATCGTGCATAGACTCTTGGCCAACCATTTGGCTGGTAAAGAAGCAGGCAAAGATAAAATAAAAGAATACGAAACAATTTCAAGGATTTCTTCAGACCAAGAAAAGCGCGCCTCCGACGCCGAACGAGCATCAATAAAATACAAACAAGTGGAATATATGTCTTCGCGCATCGGCAAAAACTTTGTGGGAGTCATTAGTGGTGTCACTGAATGGGGTCTTTATGTAGAAGAAATAGAAACAAAGTCCGAAGGATTGATACGCATAAGAGATATCAATGATGATTTTTATGTTTTCAATGAAAAAAAGTTAGAGCTGACTGGACAAAAAAAGAAGAAGAGATATCGACTTGGGGATCGCATCAAAATAAAAGTAAAAGCGGTTGACTTGGAAAGAAAAACGATAGATTATGTACTTATATGAAACAAGGCAGAAACTCTTTTTCTAAAATAAAAATAGGTTTCTTGGGAATTCTGGCAATGACTTTCGGTGCGCTCTTTGCATCATTTCTTTTTAGCTTTTCCCCTTACAACAAAATTGTCTCAATCTTAAATACAGACCTGGGGAATAAAAACACCGCCACCCTACTACAAGCAGAGGCACTACAAAATACATCAAAATATTTTTACTTTACTAAGGATCAAAACAAAAAATTAAAAATTTCGGCTGTCTCGTATTTAGTCGGTGACTTAGATACCGGCGAAGTTATTTTAGCAAAAGACGAAAACAAAAAATTACCCATAGCATCGGTCTCCAAACTTATGACTGCACTAGTAGTAGACGAGGGTCTGGTGCCGGAAGAAGACACAGCCAGGGTAAGTAAAACTGCACTAAATACTTATGGGAGCAATGGAGGATTGCGTGCAGGAGAACAAATAACAACGAGTGATCTGTTGTACCCCCTTTTACTAGAATCGAGCAACGATGCAGCGGAAGTTTTGGCCGAACACTTTAATCGTGAAAATTTTATAGAAAAAATGAACGATTGGGCGAGGTCACTCCAAATGACTCAAACATTTTTTGCGGACCCGAGTGGGCTCTCGACAGGAAACCAATCTACCGTAACTGACCTTTTTAAATTAGCAAAATACTTAAATGAGAAAAAACAAAATCTCTTAGAGATCACCACTCTTCGTAGCCACACTGATAAAAAACGTGGTTGGTCAAGCAACAACCAATTTTTACATAAAGAAGGATATCAGGGTGGAAAAAGTGGTTATACAGATCCGGCTCGACAAACAGTCCTCTCGCTTTTTTCTTTACCCCTGACAGAAGAGGCCCCCCGCAATATTGCAATCGCCCTCTTGGGTAGTAACGATCGCCTAAAAGATGTCGAGGGTATTTTAAAATATTTGGGAGACAACATAGCTTACGGAAGAGAAATAGATAGAGATGTCTTGTGGGCAAAACAAAATGTAGTAGTAAAAGTAATTCCGGTAGAAATTAAAGAACCAGATTATGTGACTTTGTCTTTCGTAGGTGACATTATGCTAGATCGTGGAGTAAAAAGTTCGGTGATGAAAAATTTTAATGGAGACTACTCGGCTTTATTTGAAAAAACAAGTTCTCTTAAAAAATCCGACATTGTTTTCGCCAACTTGGAAGGTCCCGTATCAGACAAGGGCGAAGATTTGAGAAATCTATATTCTTTTAGAATGGATGGGACCACCGTCCCAGCTCTCCGAGGTGCGGGTATAAGTATCGTATCAATTGCCAACAACCACGTCGGAGATTGGGGGCGCATAGCTTATATAGATACTCTGTCGCGTTTGAAAGAAAACGAAATTCTCTACACTGGTGGAGGTTTGACTAAAGAAGAAGCAGAGCAACCAGCCATCATAGAAAAAAATGGTATAAAAATTGGCTTCTTGGGTTTCTCTGATGTCGGCCCAAACTGGATGGAAGCGGGAGAAGAGAAGACTGGGCTCTTGCTAGCTAGCGACCCACGTTTCCACGAAATAGTAGCAAACGCTAGTAAACAAGTGGACTATCTAATTGTTTCATTCCACTTTGGAGAAGAGTACCAAACTATCAATAACGATAGACAAGAAACTCTGGCACATAGAGCCATCGACAATGGAGCAAAAATAGTGGTGGGGCATCATCCACATGTGATACAAGATACCGAAGTTTATAGCCCAAGGTCTTGCACTCAAAGTTCGTGCATGGGATACATTGCTTACTCTCTGGGTAATTTTATATTTGACCAATCTTTTTCCAAAAACACAATGCAGGGGTTGCTCTTAGAAATAAAATTGAGTAAAGAGGGAGATATGGTGGTAAAGAAAAATACAATAGAACTAAACAGAGTTTTCCAAATAGAAAAAATCGTTCCCGGTAAAGAAGAGAAAATAAAATTCTAGCAACATGTCAACCTGCCAGGTCGACATGTTGTTCGACATTTTAGAAAAATGATTGATTATTTTGCAATCACAGTGGCTTCGCCGAAGTTTACGGAGAGGAGTTTAGAGGCGCCGTCGAAGCCGACAGTGACGCCGTAAAGCACCCCGGCACGAGACATTGTCTCGCGATTGTGGGTAACCACCACGAGCTGAGAATGCTTTGAAAGCTTTTCGAGCATATCGCCAAATTTTCTAGAATTAGATTCATCGAGTGCTGCATCAGTTTCATCGAGCACTAGGAATGGTGGCGGGTTTACTTGCGACATCGCAAACAAAAGAGCGATAGAAGTAAGCGATCTCTCCCCTCCAGAGAGCGCGTGCAGTTCGCGTACTTTCTTATGTGGCAGTGATACATTTATTTCCACTCCTTGTTCAAAAATTATTTCTCCTTCATCTTCGCCTTTAAACTCTTCATCTATATCGACTACTACTCGTCTTTTTTTATTTTCTACCACTACTGACAGTGAAGCCGTTCCACCACCGAACATCAAAGCAAAAAATTCTTGGAATTCTACATTTATTTTTTTGATTCCATCTTTAAATTCTTTATCAATTTTTTCTTTTAAGTCTTCAATCAGTTGCTCTAGAGCTTCCATACTTTTTGTCAGATCTTCTATTTCTTTGGCTAGAAAGTTGTCACGCTCGGTCACCTCTCCAAACTCTTTCATCACC
>Ga0163152_10001516_pt1 | contig 36651 bp, 52 predicted proteins | sample OliLakLV19MP8IB2_FD_148635 | JGI IMG/M metagenome (GOLD analysis project Ga0163152, IMG submission 148635) | Freshwater microbial mat bacterial communities from Lake Vanda, McMurdo Dry Valleys, Antarctica - Oligotrophic Lake LV.19.MP8.IB-2 | ecosystem: Environmental > Aquatic > Freshwater >...
CACCAAACCCTTCAGTAGTAAATAAACCAGTATCAACAACTACAGCGAAATCAACTCCAGCATATGCAAGTGGAGGTAATTATTACAACTCAAGTGGTTCACAGGTTTCTAATAGAATAACACCAAATGGAGGAGGTTTTGCATCCGCTCTCGGATCAGTAACTTCTGCACTTTCTAGAGCTGCAAGTAGTGGCTCATCACAATTAGCTGGGGTATACGGGGCAAGTAGGGGTAATTCAAGTGCAAACAATGGAGTCTCAGAAGCTCAGAATATTGTAGATAGTGCACCCTCTGGCTACTTAGACTCATATAAAGGAAGTGCAGGAGTATCAAATACTACTTACTCAAATACAAGTGGATCAGCTATTTCGCCAGATAATAGTGATGTGGCATCAGCACGAACAAAGAATAGGCAAATAATGTCAAGTGCACAATCAGCACGTGATGCAGCAGCAGCAAGGGCAGATGAGCAAAAGAACATCGCAGACAGTGCGGCGGCAGCTTTAGCGGCCAAAGAAAAAGAAAGACAAGATCAGCAAACAGACCCTGCATTTATTGATGAGGATTACGAGCAACTAAAGAAAAATGCGGAGGATGCGAATAAATCTGCACAACAGGCAAATCTTGAAAAGGAACAAAGCATTAAATTATCTCCAGAAGAACTAGCAGCTCAAGATCAGGAAGATAAGTATGACGCAGAAGAAGCAATGATTAAAGCGACAACGGTGAAGGGAATTGCAAATTTTAGTGACCAACCCATTGCTACAGGATTTATCGCAGGACAAAGTGCATCTTTACAGCGACAAGCAAATGCAGATTTAGGATTAATTGCCGCAAGGAAAATCCCACTTCAACAGAAATTAGCACGACTCGCTTCACAACGTGCAGCAGCGAGTGATGTTGTAAGAGATAACGTAGCTTCTGCTTCTAAGAATAAATCGGATGCTGCTGACAGAGTCTACGACTATAGGAAAGAGAAACGACAGAATCAATTTACTCTTGATCGTGATGACAAACAATATACACAAGAAAGAAATAAACCTATAACCCTAAGTGAAGGACAGACACGATACGACCCACTAACAGGTAAAACTATTAAGGGACCAGCTAAAACATTCGCACCAAAAGCAACTCCCAGACCAACAGCACCGAAGACTTTCACTAAAGAAGTAGACGGAAGAATCAAGATGTTTGACGCAGCTGGAAATGTAATAAAAGATCTTGGAGCTGCAAAGACAAAATCATCTGATGATTCAGGTATATCTAATCCATTCAGATAATAATATGCCTCCTCTCCCTACAAAAAACAACAGGGGATTGATACCATTCGCACCCCCTAAATATCCTCAACTCAACGCACAACCTTCAATCAAGAAGCCTGTTCAACCCATAACTAAACCTGTTACACCTTTTTACGATCCTAAAGTTGCACAACAAAGTAAATATAATCAGTACGAGGTACAAGCCGCAGCCGCACGTGCTGCCGCAAGAGAAGCTGCTTCACCACTTGGAATGTTACGAGAAACAATTAAGGGAGTTGGCAATACTGGTAAGATTTTTGGAAATGCTGTCATTTCTAGTGAAAAGAACTTTGGTAATTCTATTGGGGACGCAATATATGCACCATGGGCTACTAAACAAGTTCAGAAACAACAAGTTCAGGAACAAGATAATCTCACAAAGATATTAAATCTTAAAAAGGAGAAAGAAGCACGTGGAGAAAGTACACAACATCTCACACCACTTATTCAGTCAATGGCAACAAACAGGGGATTGGATGTTGCTGACATTATTCCTTCTGTCAATAAAACAAATACTCAGATTCTTGGAGAAGCTGGAGGTGTTGCATTAGATGTAGCAACTGCTGGGACTTTATCAGGAGCTGGAAAGAGTTTTGGACTATTTACAAAAGCAAATAGGGCCGCTCATGCAGCTAAGGAAGCACAGTTACTAGGTAAAGCAACAAACATCGCACGGGTAGGTAATGTGGCTAAAAACATCGCAGTAGGTGGAACGGTAGGATATGGACAAGATGTAGCATACAAAGCTCAGGAGGGTATTACAGGTCCAGAGTTATATAAACCAAGTCTAGGTACTGCAATTGGTGCAGGAATACCAGCTCTAGGAGGGGCTGTAGAGCTCGGTAGCGAGGCTAGACGACTATATAAGGGTATGACACCTGCTGAGAGACAAGCGGGCTTTGCAAATAACCCATTCGCTGCAGAAAATAAAAAAGAAACTGATAGCGCATACAAACTTATGAGGGACTTAAAGTCTGATGACTTCACACACAACGGCAAGGTAAATCTTGATGCGATGGAAGGGGCTGATGATTTTATGAATAAGTATAAATCTAAAAAACTCACTCAAGATGATGTTCGTAAAGCACAAGAATTACACTATCTACTAAAAGGTGCTAGGGACACGAATGTTGTTCCTGATCTTGATAAGACTTTGAATACAAGAAAGTTAGAGGTACAGTTAAGTGCCCAAGAAGCCGTATCTAAAGGTGAGACTGATCTATCTACAAAAACCCCTGAGAAATTAAAAGGCCATGCAAAGGCTCCTGTTGAGGCTTTTGGTGCGTTTGGAGGAATAGAACCAGAACGAGATGACAATGGACAAATAACTGGATTTAAAGTTGACCCTACAAAAGCAGCTCTTGGATTTGCAGGAATGGCAGCATTTCAACACGGTAAGAAGTTTTATACTAAAGGTGAACTAACCATGCTCAAAACTGAGCTTGATATTGCAAAAGAAACACTTGCTAACCATCCAGCGAAATCACTTTCAAAGTATGCAAATAAGTTTGGTGAAATAGGAGAAGTTGTCGGAGAGGGTGGAAAGTTTGCTAAGTCAGGTGATAATATTGTAACTGAACTTGGCTTTTCCGACTCAGAAACAGCACGAAACGCATACCAAGATTATCTTAAAGGTAAAAAGCTTGTCGGTGATATGGAGACAGTGTACAAGGAAACGAAAGCAAAATCTAACCCTGCAAAAGCTGAATTAGAAAAGCTTAAAGGTGTTCATGATAGAAAAGTGGCAAATGAATTTGTAGATCAACAAACGGCAGGACGGAAGGCAACTGTACTAAATTCAAACGAAGTACCATTTGAAACACCAAAAGCACCTGTTAAATTCGATGGTGTTCCAACTCCTCCTACACAGGACAGAACTCTATATGATCGACTCAACAATCTACATAAAGAGCCCAATCAAAAGGACTCAATGTTTGCTAAGTTAAAGCAGGCTCTAGCTCCTTTAAAGTATCAAGACCCAGAAACCCAGACTCTCTTTAAAGATTGGAATAGAAAAATTGTTACGGGTAAAGTTTTAGTCAATGAAGAATTAAGTAAAATAAAAGTTCCTAATGAACAGGGAATGGAGGTTATTCATGCTTATCAAAAAGGTGTACCAACTCCACATTCTACAGAAATCAAAAACACTTTTGATGCCTTATATCAAGATGAAAAAAAACAAGGTTTTGATGTTTCATATAGAAAGAACTATATCCCTCAAGTATGGGATGATAAACCAGAAGAAATGATGAACGCTATGGCAGCGTATATGAAAGATAGTGGTGTAGAAGACGCAGCGATAAGTAGATACCTCAGTGGTGCTGGTAGTCTTCCTGATGATATTGTAAAGCGATTAAAACTCGATCCCTCATTTATAAAAGAACGTGCTTTTCCAGATTATGCAACTGGAATAAAATATGGTCTTACACCTAAGTTTACAAACCCTGCACAACTCGCAGCTTACACTAAAGATCAATTAGAAAAAACAGTTGCCAACAGAAACCTTATTGATGGTCTTGTACAGAAAGGTAAAATATTAACTCAAGACATGGCTCCAAAACATTGGCAAGCAGTAGAGTTACCGTTTTCTTCAAAAGGGTATTATGCACAACCACGACTCGCCAAAATGTTGAATGGAGTATTTAGAGATGAAGGCAATCTTGGATTTGGTGCAACCCTGGCTAAAGGAATTGCTAATGTATCTAAGACAGCACAAGAAATAGCACTTTCTGCTGGAATTCCACACTCAAATGTAAACTTCTTTTCTATAGGACAAACCATTAAGCAGTTGACAGCAGGGGACTTCAAAGCTCCTCTATCTTTCATTCGAGCTAACTTTAACGAGGCAAGTGCTAAATTCTTTGAGAAAAATCAACCATATCTAAAAATGATGGCTCAGGAAGGTATTGATTTGGGAAGTCATATAGGCTCATATGAAAGTGTATATAAAAATACCCTAGAAAATAAAGGGTTGTGGGATAAAGCAAAAATAGGTTTTGATAATGCCTTTAACAAAAAGACATTCTCTAGTTTCATGCCACAACTTTATACACAGACCTTTAAAGATGCTTTTGAAAGTGCTACAACAAAAGGAATGAAAACAGATGAAGCTAGGAAACTAGCTGCAGAAGTCACTCGTAATATGTTTGGAATGGTAGAGAACATGGGTCGTGGCAAGACAACAAGTAATGTTATTTCAAGTCTGTTCTTTGCCCCTAAATTCAGATCAACAATTATACGTACCCTTATGAATACTGCAAAGTCTGTTACTACACAGACACGCAATCCTGCCTTTAGGAATAACAGAAAATTATTTGCTGGAATGGTAGTTACATACGCTATGTATGACGCTTTGAACTACAAATTAAATGGTAATCATATATTTCAAAATGAGTCAGGTAAAGAATTTGCTGTGAAAATTCCTTACGGTGAAGGAAAGTTTGCATATATTGAATTTATGCCGTCATTCCTTTCGTTTGCTCGAAATATGGTTGGGGGAGGTATCGCTACAGTAAAAGGTGATATGTCTACAGCAAAGCAGAAATTTGGATCATTAATGTCAATGCCATTGAAAACGGGGAGTGAATTGTGGGCCAATAAAGACTACTTCGATAACCCTATTTACAAGGAGACTGATAGCGGATTAGCTAAGACAGGCAAAATGGCAGGGTATGCACTTAATTCAGTAAATCATCCGTTTCCTAAGGAAATTATAAGTTATATGCAGGGTAAGAAAACCGCAGGTCAGGCAATAATTGCAGGAGCAGAATTACCTATGAAGTTTAGTAATAAAGAAAAAATTATAGCTTCTGAAGCTTATGATGTATTAGATAAACAAAAAGAGAATAACGCCAGATTTAAGACACAAGCTGAAAAAAGACTTAAAACACTTGAAAATTCATCTGATGCAGCAGTAGAATTTGATCAATTGATCAAAGAGGACCCACAATTGGCTAAAAAAGTAATTGAACTTAAAAAGGAACAAGATTTAGGCTATACACCAAAGGATAATGTCATATCAAGACTCGGTGTAGAGAACAAAGAACGAGCCAAGTTCCTTGTTGGGCAATTTAATAAACTTGAAACCGATGAGGAGAAGGCTAAATTGTGGGATGAAATGGTCACAAAGAAACTCATTACAAAAGATGTTAGTGAGCAGATGGCAGAATTACTCAAACACTAATACTCACTAGCAAAGAAGAAGTTGGGGTATTAGTCATAAAAATGACTTTTGCTCCATACAACTCTATACTAGACACTGTATTTACACATCAATATTTGATATAATACAGATACAAATCAATACGTCGGTAGGTCTAACCATACAATGGCGGCACTAATTAATTTTTTAGTGCTGCTATTTTTGTTTGTAGACAGGGGAAGAGAATTAGACATCAAACTTATATTTTAGAGGTCGTATGTTCTCACTCCCTGTTTGCACATGATAAATAAAATCCATCAAACCCCTGAGGAGAAACAAGCTGCTCTTCGTAATGACAATACTGTAAATGCGATTAATGAGACTACAGGAGCTGTAACAAGGCTTCATGCTTCAGTTAATGATAGGACTGATATAGTTCAGGGTTTTAAGGATGTTTCTAATAAAGTAGATAAAACGGCTTCTGCTGTAGATGAATTAAAGGATTATATAGACCATCCCGAAGTAGTAGTGAAGAAATTAGAAGAGATAAAAAGTGCATCACTTATAACCAATAAACACCTTAAAAGTATCGAGAAGTCAGGTGGTGAGACTCAGAAAGTACAGATATTAGGTGCTGAATTAGTGACTATTAAAGGAGAAAAGGGAGACAAAGGGGATGTTGGGGAAGATAGTACTGTAGCTGGGCCTAAAGGAGATAGAGGAAATGACGGGGTAAATGGTAAAGACGGAAGGAATGGAATTGATGGCCATGATGGATTAAGTGGAAAGGACGGGATAAGTGGTTCACCCGACACACCGGAAGAGGTAGTAGAGAAAGTAAATACTTCCTCAAAGAAGATTAAATCTAAACAAGTTGAAGGATTGTCTTCGCTTATTAATAGTGTAGATCAACTAACTAATTATCCTGTTGGAAAGACTGAGAATGTTAGTGGTAGTAGTCCTCTAGTAATAAAGAATAGTGGCACACGTGTGTCTGATTTTGTTACTGAACTGGATTTCTCAACAGGTCTTACGGCTTCATATTCCAATAATGGAAAGGTGACAGTTACAGGCCCATTAAGTACAACTGTCGATCTCACCTCAGAAGTAACAGGAACTCTTCCTGTAGCAAATGGTGGAACAGGTGCATCATCATATACAGCAGGATCAGTACTCTTCTCAAACGGTTCTACTATTGCACAGGATAACGCTAATTTTAACTTTAATGACACAACAAATACCCTTACTGTGGGAGGAAATAGTTCACTATTACTCGCTATTGGTGGAGGAGCTACACCAGATGCTATTAATATTGGTTCTGGAGGTACCATAATAGGTCAAGTAAATGGCTCTGCTGCAATAAGGTCTGGATTCGCAGGGAAAACCATAAGTTTTAAGAGAGCTTCTGACGGTGAAATTAATCACTTATTTGATTTTGATGGAACAAGTAACTCATATTTAGCAGCCTTAGGAGGCAACGTAGGTATAGGAACAACTAGTCCAACAGCAGCACTCCATCTTCCAGCAGGTACAGCCACAGCAAATACCGCCCCTCTTAAATTAACATCAGGAACAAACTTAACAACAATAGAAAACGGTGCTGTTGAATACAATGGAACTGATCTAACTATTGGTGCTAACTCTGGCAGAACAATACTCAATCAGAAAGACAAACCATTTAAATCTACCTACTACTACAACACTCCAGTAAGGGCAGTATATACAGGAACTCTTGCTCAGGCTAACGAACAAGCCTCACTTTTTGATGTAACTAAAACCACAGCGTTTGATCGTATTACTATTGAGGTAACAACCGCAGGTTCTGTTGGCTCACTTATTCGACTTGGAATCTACAACACTGATAGTGGTGGTTTCCCTTCAACTCTTGTATTAGATGCTGGAACAGTTGACTCAACTACCACAGGTGTAAAAAGTATCACAATTACACAAACTCTAGCACCTGGATTGTACTGTCTTGTGGCTTGTGCTCAAGGTGCACCAGTATCTGATCCTGTAGTACGCATGGGTAATGCTCTTCTTATACCGCCACAACCAAGCGGAACTACATACATAAGAACAGTGTTTACTCAGTACGCTATCACTGGAGCGTTTGCAACATTCACGGCTTCCCCTGGGATCGCCTCAGGAGATATGCCATTTATTCAATTAAGAGCAGCATAATAAATATATGGAATATAAAATATCACGACAAGAAGAATACACAACTAACACATTTATCCGTATTGATACAGATAAGCCAGTGTACATAGAACGATTTATCCCAAAGGACAAAGTACTACGAGATGAAATAGAAAGTATGGTAGCAGAACTTGAAATCAGTTATGACGCTTATGTAGCACCCGAAGTAGCTGTAAGTAAGACTAATGAAGAGAAAGTGATACTTAAGACATCAGTACGCCCAGCAAAAGTAGCAACTGAGAAGGCACGAATTATTAAGGAAAGAGAAGACAAGATTGCTGCGGCAGAAGATGCCATTGAAGTTAGTGAAGATGGTCAAATAAGATAATTATGGCAGAGCAAGATCTAAATGCACCCGTGTCACTTCCTCAGAATATTGATGGTGTGAATATTCACCTTTCATATATTCGGCGTGACTTAGAGAGTATCAATAAAAAAATAGATACCCTCGGTACAGCATTTGTAGCTCATGAAGAATTCAGTGTTTATAAAGACAACGTTGATAAAAGAATAAATGAGATGGAAGGAAATACTAAATGGATAGTGCGTATCGTTGTTGGTGCAGTATTAGTATCAATATTAAGTTTGATCATAATCAACATAAAATGAAACTACAACACCCTGTATCGCCATTCATTATTACTCAACCTTATGGAGTAAACGGAGCATATTATAGAGCACATGGTATTAACCTTGCCTCACACAATGGAATTGATTTACAAACGTATCATGGGCAACCAGTATACGCAGCTCATGCCGGTGATGCAGTATATCAACAAGATGATAACGGGGGAGAGCAAGTCATTATTTGGGGGAAGGGAATCAGAACTATCTATTTACATCTTTGTGATCCTAAAATAGAACCACAATACAAATCTCCTATAGATAATTTTTTACGTAATCCAGTTAAGACCGGTGATCTTATAGGCTACTCAGATTCAACAGGTTTCAGTACAGGAACTCATCTTCATTTTGGATGCAAAATGCTTAATGAACGTGGTGAAGTATTAAATGTAAACAATGGAAACGGTGGGGCGATTGATCCTATGCCGTTCTTTGAAGATACAAAACTCTTTCCTGCAAGATACGGAGAAACGAGTGAGAATGTAAAGAATATTCAAAAGAAACTTATCTCTCTTGGATACAAGATAACCGCAGGTGCTACGGGATACTACGGCCCACAAACAGCACAAGCAATTTACGCATACCAATTGGGCCATATAAGCATGTCCTTATATGAACGCTTGATATTAAAAGGTAAGAAGTTTGGGCCAAAGACAATAGAGAGTATTACCTAATTACTAGGTGGGGGAAGAGACTACGACGTGATCGTCATATATATACTCTCTCTCCCCATCTGGTCGTTAGATCAGAATAGTTCTTTAACAAGAAAGGAGATCGAGATGAAGGATCATCGACGTATGGTCATTGATACTGCGAAGAAGATGAAGACAGGAATTTATATGGTCTTCTTTCTCTGCGTATCCACTGACCCTGCCGACGACGAACCAGCAGTATCAGCACGGTGGTTGATGGATCACTTTCAAGAAACCCATCGAGTCCCCGTGTATGTGGAAGACTTTTGTCTGAACATACTCACTAACAGGATCCCTATCCTAGAAAAGGCAGTAGCATGAAGCGGCTCGGAAAAATCACATCCCACACTCGGAAGTACGTCGCTATGCAGACGATGGCCCAAAAGGCCGCAGCGTTCGGCGCACCGAAACCCGAGGACAGGATGAAGTTCTTTAACCGCCGAGGACTCGGCAGGAAGTAGGTCACGATGACCACAGTCCAACAAGACAATGTCACTGATGCAGCCCAACGGCTGTGCATTGACACACATGAGCTATTTAAGCTCTGGGCTATGGAAGTAAACCCTCAAGACTTCCACAACTTTGGCGAGATCAGTCACTCCCAATGGTTGAAGAAGGGCTACCAAGCTATTCCCGATACTATGAAAGACTGGTTGCTTCAGATTTGCAACGGCGAAAAAATCTATCTGCGGTCTCAACACCGCCAACTCAGGCTTTTTACCCAAGGAGCGTGATCCAATCTCGGCCTTAAGTGGTCGTGAATAGCTCTTTAGACGGTCTACAGGGTAGGTACGTTTTGTACTCACCCTTTGGCACCGTCATAGGCTCTCTTTGTTTCCTTAACAGGGGCAAAGAGAGTTATTAACACCAACGGCATAATGCCACATTAATAATGTATAAGTATTCGCTTATGGAAAAAATAAATGAGGTAGTCAGTGGTCAAGTCAGTAGTCAGGTCATTTATGCACCAGAAGATCCGGCAGAAGCAAACATCTGCTTGGGATGCGAGTAATAATTAAATTAAAAACATGAAAAATTGGTACCACTCAAAAACAATATTATTTAACCTCATTACAGCACTCGTAACGATTGCAACGGTGTTTGGTTATACAGCAAACGAAGAATTAGCAACAACACTATCAACTTTGTTTATAGCACTAGCACCTGTAGTAAACATTGTATTAAGACTCGTAACAAAGACAGCAATCAGCCCAACTTCAGAAGTTATACAGTACGAAGAATAAGGGAAGGTAATTTCAGAATGGCACATGTCTAGTTAGTCTCTCGTCGATTCTAACGCAGATTGAGATACTCAGATATTCAGGATTAACATTAGGCTTATAAAAATATTAATTTGGTCAATATTAGCATCACTCCTACTGATACCACTTCTCGCTTATGGAAACTTACCAAAGCAGGATGGATTGAAGGAGAGCCCAACACAATTAAATACAGTAGAACTAGAGGAAGCAATAAGAAACATGCCACCTCCAGTAAAAAAAGTAAATCCTAGCTTGGAAAAAATAGCGTGGTGTGAATCAGGTGGAAAACAATTTCATGCAGATGGTTCAGTAGTCAAAGGAAGGATTGATAGCGACGATACAGGGAAATTCCAAATAAATCTTCGTTATCATGGTAAAGCAGCAGAGAGAATGGGAATCGATCTCTTTACTCTCGAAGGTAATACAGCATACGCATTATACCTTTTTAACTCACAGGGTACACAACCGTGGATGGCCTCAGCTCCATGTTGGAATAAATAATGAAATCAACACAAAGCGTCCTCTTCATTGATATTGAAAATACTCCAATTATCGGTTACACATGGGGTCTATGGGAACAGAATGTCATACGAAAACAACAAGATAGCTACCTCCTCTGTGCTGCTTACAAGTGGCTTGGAAAGAAAGGAGTAAAGGCTACAGCGCAAATAGACTCACCTTCATACCATAAAGATAAAACAAACGATAAGAATGTCATTTTAGAGCTCTGGAGGGTATTAGATCAAGCTGATATAGTAATAGCACATAATGGGGCAAGATTTGATCTTCCAAAGATCAATTCACGCTTCATATCATATGGGATAACACCTCCAAGTCCCTATAAGGTAGTAGATACATTACAAATAGCACGTAAATATTTTAAGTTTGACTCTAATAAGTTAGATGATCTGGGTAAACAATTCGGAGTAGGTAGGAAAGTAGAGACAGGTGGTTTTGATTTGTGGCTTGATTGTATGGCAGGGAAGGAAGAGGCATGGAAAAAGATGATCCGGTATAACAAACAAGATGTAGCACTTCTTGAAGAAGTATATTTAAAACTCTTACCCTGGATAACTAACCATCCATTCATAGGAAACGATAAAGAGGAATGCCCCAACTGTAAATCTAAACACACTCAAGGTAGGGGAATTGAGAAACGAAAAGGAGGGAAGCAAATTCCCCGTTGCCAATGTCAAGATTGCGGTAAATGGTTTTACGGAAAATAAAAGAACCACCGCGGTAAAGAGTGGTTGATTTATGCTTTGCTGTATTCAGCGACGGCTATGTTGTTTTTCACATGGTTTTAAATATTTAAAATGTGCCTTTCACCTCACGATGATAACAGGTAATTATTAAGTTATTATTAAGATGACTTGAGTCTGCTTGCATAAATAATAATGTAGAGTAGTGATTTAATAGTTGACTTTAGATTATAGATGAGTAATGTGGTTGCTACCAAGCCCACAAGAAGCGACAAATTATCGTGTTTATTGAACATGGGTACAATCAAAATCTACTTTAAATGGTGTCATAAACAGTACTACCAGCAATATTACGAAGGAAGTCTTTTGCTATGGGCACGAGACACTAAAACAGGGGAAGACCACTTTTTAGGCATATTCAAGGATAATACTATAAAACTATCGGAAGCTATCTATACTAAACCGTGGGATATTCAACATGGAGCAAGTAAACTGTCCACTATTGTTTACAAGAAATATCACGAAAAAGATAAGGAGGTGAAGTTTGAAAAGAAGGTGGAATTGCCGTCAAGATACTATGTAATAGGGAGAAGTTGAACTATCGTGGGGGTATGATATAATATTGCGCATGATAACGAACAAATCGAAAGGAGGGAAGGGGAAGTCAGAAGCTCTCAGAAACAGGGCAGTAAAGACGTTAAATATGCTGAATAAAAAGGAGTGGAACGCAAGTACATTAGGGAAGCTCTTTGAACGTCATAGAAAAACGATCGCTGATATAATAAAATCTTAGTGGGAGTTATCCACAGTTATAAGCAAACTGGTGCTTGACAACCTGTGGGGCTTTGATAATATACATATATTAAGGACGGTATACAGACTTTGAAAATTAAATAAAGCGTAAGGTAAAGTGGTAAGAGTAGATTGTTTGGTGTATCAGGGAGGTACCTGTGGATAACTTTTGGGGAGCGGTACCTCTAAAATACTGTATATGTCGCACAATATATCGTTTACGGCCAGTCACCTAATTGCGTGATAGGTCGTACAACGTTTCTACTAAACCGCTATAAATGGCGGTTTTTTGTTTAAGGTTATCGAATTTACCAAGGGCTTGGTATTTGATAGTCCCAAACAGAAAATCTCCGCCTTATGCCTAGCTACGGGGTGGAAGAACACATTTTACAAATGAGTCATAGTCACATCAAAATGCGTCGTTCATCACTCCATAGCTGGCAGGGATTCGTCTCCCTAAACAGCATTAACCATTGTGGTCAGTACTGTGTGTGTGTTCTCACAATGGGCACGCTCACACATGTCTGCCAAGAAACTAATGAAAATATTTACGGTCGTGTTTATAGCAGTACTCATCTTCATGGTGTGGTATGTAGCTACAACGTACGTTTTAGTAGCTAATCTTTCAATCTAATGAATAGAAACTCTATTGGACAGTTTAAATCTAAAGCTCTCGGAGTTATTGGATTTATAAAGCTTTCAGTTTTTACGGTCTTTGATTATTCAAAGAAAACAGTGATTACTTTAACTTTACTAAGTGCGGTATATGGATTCAATCAACTAGACACATTGATTCCAAAACAGAATGAGATATACGTAGCGGCAGCGGCAACAACAACAAAACCTGTAAGTGTAATGGGAAACAACTTCGATCAATTCAACTCAAAGCTCAACATATTTAAAGAACAATTGGTTCAGGAGGCATTGAAAGATCCACAAACTACTTTTGAATGTCGAAAGGCAGTAGAGGAAAAGGTCAACAAGAAGATTAACATCTTAACAGCTACCACTTTCTAACATGACATTCAAAACATTAACTCTCGATCAAGTGACAACTGGACATAACGGATTAATTATCCCTAACGATATAGCACTTCATCAATTAGAAACTCAGGAATACCGTGAGGAACACCATGCGCAAATGTTACATGACGATCAGGCACGAGAAGACTCAGACTTCCATTATGAGCAGAGTATAGCTAATAACTAATATGAAAATAATTAAAAGCGACGAAAAGTGGTATCGAGCAGAGCAGAAGACAGAAAACAAATTACTCACTTATGTAACCAAAGCATACGGGTCAACTGCTTTAGAGGCAATTAAAAAACTTCTTAAAAAAGAATTTAACACAATACAACATGGAAAATAACCACGATAACGTATTAAAAGATGCACAATACCGCAAAGGATTATCTATTGCTTATTTTAACTCATTAAACGCATCAATAGAACTTGCAAAAGTAATGTTTCCTGATATGGAAGGAGTGGATACAAAAGCATTTATATCAGAATGGAGAGATTACTTTTTGGAAGAACACAAAAATTACTATGCAAATGTAATTGCAAAAGTGGGAACTAATTACAAGCCAGAAGTAGCAAAGACAAAACTTATAAATGCAAAATCTATTGATGAACTCAAGGTGGTATGGCAATCACTTTCAGAGGATGAGCGACGAGATAAGGACATCATTATACTAACCCAGTCACTAAAGAAAAAATATGAAAAAGCATAATGACATAGATCAGGGTACAGACGCTTGGCATCACCTTAGAAAAGGGAAAATAACGGGAACGACTCTTAAAGCTATTATGGGTACTCATAAAGCTCGCCAAGATGCTATTTATGAAATTATATCTGAAAGACTCATGCTTGGTGTAGATACTGAATATGAGAATCCTATGGATAGAGGCACTAGACTTGAACCAGAAGCTATATCAGCTTTTGAGTTTGATACAGGTAAGGTAGTTGAACGCACAGGATTTTGTGAGAGTGATGACAACGAACTTATCGCATACTCTCCAGATGGGATTATAAGTGACGAAGAAGATTTAGAGGTTAAGTGTATGGGTGGAAAGAATCATATAAAAATGTGGCTTATGAACGAGGTGCCTGATGAGTATTACTGGCAACTCATTCAAGCCTTTGTGGTTAATCCTAAGTTACAGAAGCGCAATTTTGTGGGATACAACCCAGATATTCCTACACATCCACTACATATTATTGAAGTTAAGAGAGAGAGCGCTGAAGAGGATATAGAAAAAGCAAAAAACTCTCAGGATGTATTTCTTGAAGAGGTTGAAATGGAATTATCAAAAATAATAAAACTATAATGAAACTCACAATCACATGGATAGGTCAGCCAAAAACAATAGAGACTAAATATGGCCCAAAACAAAAGAACTCACTACGAGCTACAGAGTATGGTGAGAACTATCTAGGATATTGGATGGGAAGTAACACACAGTGGAGAGTGGGGGATGTTGTTGATGTGGAAGCAGTAACACCACGAGACTATAATGGAAAGACATACCACGACATTTTTATGTCTAAACTACAAAAAACAACTCCTAATATAGAGACAATGGCCCTCTCTCACAAGATAGATCAGCTCTCATCACAACTTCGATCAATTATAGATCATCTATCGGGCAAGAATAGATTTGATTTAACAAGCGCAGGAACAAAAGTACCTGATTTTAGTGAGGTTGATGATGGATTAGATCAGATTAACGCAGATGAAATAAATCCTGAAGACATTCCATTCTAATGACTAACATCTACTTAGAAGATTGGAATAAGAATACAGAAATACCTCCCACTGCAACCGCAGTATCAGAGGAGGATTTCTTTGAAGGAATGAGGGCCCGGTATGCGTTTATAACACGGAATTTACCGAAGAAACTGATTATTAAAACATGAAAGACATTATATGGTACATACTCGCAACAATCATCGCAATGTTCATCATACTCATGTTAGTGACGGCAATCGACGCAGAGTTGAATACTCGCTCCTCTACTACCGAGACGGTGAACTCTATACATGTTGGAGATGTGCAAAAGTAGGAGTGAGTGTGAAGGAATTACAGGGGAAGTGTAAATGTAGTGTGTTGACTCTCGGGCTCTAGGGGCCTTAGAGATCAGCTCATTAATTAGAGTCCCAAGCAAGACGTTAAAAGGCTCAAGGTAAAGAATAAACGAGAGGGGGTTATATCAGACTCGTTTTAAAATAAATATCTGATAGCGCTGGGCGTGTAGGCTCTAAATATACACAGGAACTCAGGTAATAAATACTAGATTCCACCAGCCAATTTTCCACCAAGTTTTTTCTTTTTAATTAAAGAATTAATACTGGGGGAAGGGGGGCGCTACAAGGAATCTAGGTAATAAATATATTTATGAAGTTAGATGCATTAGATTTGAAGTTAATAGCAATGGGTAAGTTTGTTTATTTTAAGAAGCCTATACTTCCTAAAAAGAATTATGTAATTAAAAAAGAAAAAGTTGTTTTAAATAGCGAAAATCCATTATTTTTTAGGGGTATTAAATTACCTGAGTTGAAAACTAATAAAATAAATAAATTTAAACGACCTAAGTATGTTGATTATATAAAATCTAAATCGTGGAAAAAGCGAAGGATAGAATATTTTAAGAAATTTGGTAAAAATTGTGTGATTTGTTTTATAAAAAAAGTACAACTTCACCATATGTCTTATATAAATTTAGGTCGAGAATTGGATGAAGACTTAATCGCCTTATGTATACATCACCACAAAAGATTGCATGAGGAAGTAAAGACAGCCTTGGATATGAGGGTTGGGACATATCAATTCATCATAGATGAGCAGGAAACAGAGGAGTTAAAGAAGTTAATGAAAGATCGGGAATTACTAGAAGCCTATCACAGCTAATTAATTTAAATAATGGAGCACCTATCTTCAAATGAGAAGTTGGATATGAAGAAGAGGTTGGAGAAGTTTATTATACAGGACTCATTTACTCATGAATATCAAGTGTTATGTAAAGAAATGGAGGAAAAAGTAGGGAGAGTGGTATGGAAGTTACCTTATCTTCCTTACGTGACAGATGAGAAATTGAGAAGGGCATGGGAAATAGCAAAGAAAAAAGGGATTTATAAGATAGGTTATTTAATAGGAATTTTAAAAAAGCTATGAATCAATCAATTAAGTTAGAAAACATACCAGAAATAGAACTTGATGCAATCTTAGGAAAAGAATATACACGGGCAGAAATTGCTGATAATACATACAAACAAGCACGACAGAATATATTTCTTATTCATCAGGAAAAAGAACGACGAGAAGAAGTGAATACCACTCCAGATAAAGAGCTTAAAGAAGTTAAAGAAGAGCTTAAAGAAGAGCTTAAAGAAGTTAAAGAAGTTAAAGAAGAGATTAAAGAAGTTAAAGAAGAGATTAAAGAATAATGGAAGTAAATGATCACATCTTAGCAGTATCAGGCAAGGCATCAACGCTAGAACCGTTAGAAAACGGCCAAGACTATACTGTAACTATCACAGGTGAAGTGAGAACAACATCAGACTCTATAAATGATGATGGAACAATAAATAGGACATACAGATTCAAACCTCGAACAATAGATAATTTAGTTCACGAAGGCAAGACTATTAAAGTTAAAGATAAGAACTCAACAAGTCAGAAAAATAGAGCAGTTCACGAGTTTTGGAAACTAGAACACAGTTCCCCTTTAACGTATGAAGAAGTATGGCAGAGAATACGAAGTAACTATGGCATGGTAATGGATTTCTTATATGGCAACAAATAAGTCATTCCCAAAACAAAAAGACCTGCCAAAGGAAAAACGACAACGTTCCTTAAAAAGTATTGAGAAGGAGTTATGGAACCTCTGCAAAATAATTGCACGCATACTCTACAAACACTGCTACACCTGCCCACAACGCAATTTAGAGGGCATGAACTGCCAAACAGGACATATGCACCCTAAAGGAGCTTGTGGGGCCTCAATGAAATATGATTTACGAATACTCCGCTTACAGTGTTTCCAATGCAATATAAATCATGGTGGTATGGGAGCAGTATTTCTTGAGAATATGAAGAGAGAGATAGGAGCAGGTAAAGCACTAGCATTACTTCTCGAAGCTCAATCGTCAAAAGGTAAACCAATAAAAGCACGGGATTATTATCTTCATTTGATTGAGACATATAAGCAACTAATTAAAGACTATGACCACTAAAGGTAAAGATATGTTTAAAGGTATAACTCTTACTTATAGGCAACCACCAAGAGTAAGAACGAAACTACCTTTTATAATTAAATTATGTGAGATATGTAAAAAAGAATTTAACAGAACTCCATATGTAGCTAGAACTCAAAGATTTTGCAGTAAGATATGTTCTGGTACACACGCATCAAAAAAAAGAATCGGTGTTACAAGGGGGTATTATTACAAATCGTTATAATACAAAGCAATTATTAAATAAATAAGGAACAACATGGAAAACAAAAATTCAACCAACGTAGCAAATTGCACCTACTGCAACTCCTGCACCTCCTGCGACTCCTGCGACTTCTGCGACTTCTGCACCTCCTGCAACTTCTGCAACTCCTGCGACTTCTCTCACGACCTTCGCATGCTTGGAGAAGGAGGGTACATTGCAAGTGGGGCTGGGTATCAGAAAAATCTACAGATATTCAATAAACCAGTTACATCTGATATCTATAAATCAACACTATCAGCCTTACAAGAGAAGGACTTTAAATTACCACTTACTAAAACAATTAACGGTACTTTAAAAACTGTTGATTATAAGAACGCATGGAAAGAAATGTGGGAAGGAATGAGTCTTGATGATAGAAAATTCTTCGGAACACTACCAAACTTTGATAAAACCATTTTCAAGTCCATCACAGGTATTGAATACAAAGTAGCAGAAAGTCTTTCTGGTAAAGAAGTTGAAGTAGAACTAGACGGCGTTACTTATAAAGCAATTATCAAATAAAGAATAGATATATGAAAACAAAAAATGAAAAAACAAAAGCACCCTTCCTTACGATACATACCTCAAAAATAATCAAGGGGATGGGAATTAAGGATAGTAAGGTGGGAGATGTATATGGTTTAGAGATTGTTGAGGTTGAGGGTGAGAAGGTTAGTTTAAACTTTAAATTATTATAAGATATGAAAACAAATAAAACACACAATAGAATAGTAGCAGAGCTTAAAGAAGTATAAGGATTTTTTTTAATGAAAAAACTATATAAATTTTTACGAACAGACCTCAAATCACATTACGGTGATTGTACATGGAAGGTAGGAGAATGGAAACATGAAGACGAAGTAAAACTCTGCAGTACTGGATTCCATGCCTCTGATACTCCTCTACAGGCACTAGGATATGTACCAGGTGAAATATTATCAGTTGTTGAAGTGAAAGGTAAATCTAAAATAGAAAATGATAAATCTGCCTGGTCTGATATGAGAGTGGTGAAAGCTTATCTTTGGCAGAAGAAAGACTCAGTAGCTTTTTCTATTTATGCAGCAGAACTATGTATTGAAAATTTCGAGAAGATCTACCCTGATGATAAACGTCCTCGTGAGGCTATTGAAGCTGCTAAGAAATGGTTGATTGATCCCTCACCTGAAAATGAGTCAGCAGCATCGTCAGCAAGTTCAGCAGCATGGGTAGCAGAGTCAGCCGCAAGGTCAGCAGCATGGGAAGCAGAGTCAGCAGAGTCAGCATGGTCAGCAGAGTCAGCCGCAAGGTCAGCAAGGTCTGCGGCATTGTCAGTATGGGTAGCAGAGGCAGCATGGTCAGCCGCATCGTCAGCATCGTCAGTAGAGTCAGCCGCAAGGTCAGCAAGTTCAGCAGGGAAGGACTTGATAAAGAAGATTGATGCTTGGTTTATCAAGAGAATTAAAGTCCTAGAAAAGTATGATAAATGACTTAAAAGAAAAACAGATTTTTGTTTTCGGTAGTAATTTTGCAGGTCAACATCTTGGAGGAGCCGCAAAGCAAGCTAAGGAGCAGTTTGGTGCAGAAGAAGGAATAGGAGAGGGATTAACAGGTCAATGTTACGCATTTCCAACATTCGACGATCAATTTTGTAAGGTTAGTGATGAACGATTAAAAAGAGAAGTTTTCAGGCTTTATAACACTTGTGAATGTAATCCTGATAAAGAATTTCTCCTTACAAAGGTGGGCTGTGGAATTGCTGGATTTGAGGAAGGATACATAAAAAGTCTATTCACGAACCCTCCAAAGAATTTGGTTTTACCAGATGATTGGATATTACAAGATTAAATTAATAACGTATGAGCGCAAACAATTTCCTGTTAATTAAAAAGAATCATAAAGGTACTGCTTTTAGTGTTCAGCACTGTGATGCTGACGCAGGATCAGAGGTAGAATTCTTAGGTACTTTTGTAACCTTAGATAAAGCAGTTGATGTTGCAAATAAGTTTGAATCTGAAAACGAAGTTGAGTATGGTCTTAGAATAGAAAATTAACACCTCCACATTAAATAATACCTATGACCTACACACAAAGAAGATTGAAATTATTTAGAGCTGTGATAAAAAAAAGTGGTTGGGATATCCCTCTCGACGGTTTCGGTTCTCGTTCTAAGGCAGAGTTTTTGTCTGCTATAGAAGTCTTCCTCTCCACCTCAATCAACCAAGCCCTAGCAGAAGAAAGGGAGAGGGTGAGGGGGGTGATAGAGAGAATAAACACACCATTATTTACTGGAGCAAGCGGATTAGGATATAACAACGGATTTAATGATGGAGAAAAATCAGGACAATTTAGATTAAAAGAAGAAATTATAGACATCCTCGCCCCCCTAGACATAACTAAAAAAGATATATGACCAACACAGAAAAAAGAATAGAAGAGTTTGATAAGGAGTTGACGACAAAGATGTTGAGTTTAAAGCAAAATAAAAAGATGAGCCATAGACCTATGACACATCTTTTCAGATTATTATAGCATATAACCTCCTCGCCTCTCAAGACAAACCATTAACAAATAAATATGAGCCTAGACATTTATCTAACAAGAAGGATAGAGCAGCCTGTATATGATGCCAACATTACTCATAATCAATTGTCAACCTCCCAATAATCAATTGTCAACCTACATATGGAATAAACCTAAATCAATAACTATTATCAAACTAAGCTTATAGAGGTATGAGTATATGGGCAGATGAGCAAAAATGTAGTCAGTGTAATAAGATACCTGAAAAGTTTAAAAGATTAAAAATAATTATTTGTAAGGATTGTAAGAGATTGAACCTTAAAATTAAACGTGCAAATGAGAATCGTGACTATCATATATCCAAACTTGCAAAAAACAGACCGAAGTTATATTTAGATTACCTTAAAGAATCACAAATGAAGAATCATGCGTTTAGGTGAGAACATATATTAAAAAAGGAATAACCCTTTTGTGTAAAGAGTGTAATACACCATTTTATGCTAAGGAGTCCGAAATAAAAAAAGGCAAGAAGTGTTGTTCAAGGAAGTGTTCCGCTAAGAATAGATGGGCTAGGAGTGCTCATAGATGGGCAGAAGGTAGTTTCCATGTCCGTGAAGAGTACAAACTCAAAAGTACTATTCTCACCTGTGAATGTGGAACTAGATATATCCAAACTCGCTTAAATACGGCTCTATGTATACGTTGTACACAAAGACCCTATTCCTCCACAAGGCTATTGACGAGTTAGTAATTATACATATAATAAGCCCACTTTAATGGAACTAGCACTAGGAATTATCATAGGCGCTCTACTCTCGGCATTTTTATTGTTCGTAGATATTTTAATACATAGGAAAGTGGCGCGGGGCGGTATACAGGAAATCATAACTAAAATATCACAAGGAAAAGGGGAAATATTAGAAGCTAGTAATGATGAGTTAGATACATTTATAAGTAACTTACCAACAGAATGAAAATACAACCAACTAATGGCAATTTATTAATTAGTATGAGTAAGAAGACGGGAGCAGGTGTTACTAAAGGAGGTATTGTTCTTATTAAAGTAGAAGAATCTTACGGTGAAGAAGCTACTATTGAAGCAGTCTCAGAAGGAGAGACACAGTTTAATAAGGGTGAGGTTATCTTTGTTAAAGATTATCAAGTGGTGTGGCTCACAGATGTTAAAGAGAAGGATACAGACTATGGATTTATTGAGTCTAAAGTAGTACTTGGTAAGAAATAATGAAACATCTCTGCAACTATGTCCGTATAGGGGAGAATAACGAAGCTCTTATAGAGATATGTAGTGAATGTAAGAAGAAATTAACCACACACAAAGGTCGTGATGGTCGTATTGATAGTGAGAAGTTTAGAATAGAACACATAAGAGACTTTGCGCAACCCAGAGGACAAACACTTAACATATTTAAAAGGTACTATCCTGAAATCTATAAGAAGACTCAAGGTATTAGATAGTTATGGCAGACAAGCTTACAAAAAAGGAAAAGGTGTTTGCTGATAATTACTTGGAGTCAGGCAATGGGACACAGTCTGCTCTTAAAGCCTATGATACAACAAGTGAGCGGGTTGCTGCATCTATTGCATATGAAAACCTTAGAAAGCCTGATATTAGACAATATTTAGAAGATAACGCAAGTAGTGCTGCATCACGTATAGTTGATCTCAGTATTAGTGCGGAGAATGAAACAGTAAGACTTAATGCCAATAAAGATATATTAGATCGTGCGGGGTATAAGCCTGTTGAAAAAACACAAACACTCAGCCTAGAGTTAAAAGGTAATATCTCAGACCCTGCTATGGATTTATTAAGAGAGAGGTATGAGGAGGAGTTAAAGACCAAACTACTATCTTGAAACTCTCAGATCTTTCAATACATGCTTGGATACAGGAGCATAAGATTAAGAATGAGAAAGGTGATCCCATAGACTTTTATGACCATTTCTTTCTCTTTGATATATACCGGGACCAATCACAAAACCTATGTGTAATGAAGCCTGCACAGGTGGGACTAAGTACTTTAGAAGTAATTAAAAACCTCTATGACGCTAAAAAGTATAAGATGGATATTATATATTGTGTTGATACAGAAACAGAAGCCCTCACAAAACGTGGGTTTTTACCATACAGTGAAATTACTACATCAGATGAGCTTCTAACACTCGATCTTCAAGGAGTTACTCACTGGAATCCAGTCCAGGAGATATTTACCAATGATGTCGAAACTACTATGTACGAGTATAAAGCTCGTAATTTTAATGCTTTAAGCACTTATAATCACCGCTGGATTGTTAAAGGGAAGGGTAATAAGTATGAGATTCAGACATCGGAGGAGTTAGGAAAAACCTATCGATATATTCCGAAAAGTGTTAATGCGGCAACTATATACCCACAACCAACGCTTCAAGATGACTATGTGCGTCTTCTTGCCTGGGTATTTGCTGAGGGAAACTACCCAAGACAAACAAAAGGTTCTGGAAAGAATTGTTACTCAGTAATAATCACACAATCGCATATAAAAAATCCTATACACTGTGAAGAGTTACGAAGGATATTTACATCTCTCAACATTACATGGAAAGAATATGTCACCCAGCGTGGAGACTGTACTAATTTTAGAATTGCCTTCACTCTGGGTAGAAAAATTCGCACAGACTTTCCAAATAAAATACCTACAATGGATCTTGCTTTGTTATTTACACGAGACCAGGCACAAATATTCATTAAAACATTTGTTCATGGTGATGGTTGGATTGATAAGTCAGGGACATTAGCAATAACTCAAAAGAGTAAAGAGACCGTAGATATTCTATGTGCTATTGCAGTGATAGCAGGGTATGCACCCTCTGTTGTTTCTCCATCTACAAGTGGATGTTACACCCTGCGTCTTACTCAGATGAAGATGATACATACAGGTGAACTCCATCCAATTATTCACCCTAATTGGAAAGGAAAAATCTGGTGTCCTCGCACTTCTGTTGGTACTTTCTATGCACGTAGAAAAGGAAGAATGTACTGGACAGGTAATACTCTACCCACGGATAATGACGTAAACATTTTCGTGGGGGGTAAGGTAAATCGTATCATAGCTCAAAATCCAATACTTTTAGATTATACAAAAGATAAAGACTCAGTAGAACAGAAACAAGTAGATGACTCCATGATCTACTTTAGAGGTACATGGACAAAGAAAGCCGCTATCATGGTGGCTGCTGACAGAGTAGTTAATGATGAAAAAGACTCATCAAAGCAAGACGTAGTTAAGGACTATGAAGCACGACTCCAACATTCTAAGTTTAAACAAAAGCATGTATTTTCTCACCCCTCAGTACTTGGTAACGGTGTGGACGTAGAATGGCAGGACTCAGATCAAAAACATTGGTTCATTACCTGTAACTCCTGCTTAAAGGAACAATATCTCTCATGGAATACTGAAGATCCTATTCAAATGAGTATTGATATTGAGAAACAAGCCTTTGTTTGTAAGCACTGTGGGGCAGAATTGAGCGATATGGAGCGTCGTAAAGGTAAATGGAAGGCTAAAATCTTTAGAGATGATGAGGGCAATGTTATTAAAAAGGATTACTCAGGTTATTGGATAAGTTTACTTATGGCTCCATGGGTTAGTGCTAAAGAGATCGTTAAGAAATATAAAGACCCTAATGTGAGTGAGGAGTTCTTTTACAATAAAATACTTGGACTTCCATATGTAGGTAGTGGTAACAAAGTATTGAAGGATATGTTAGATCGTAACCTCACGAACGAAACGATCAACTATAATACTCGTACCATTATCGGAGTAGATACAGGACTAGGTATTCACGTTGTAGCAGGTAATCAATCAGGACTATTCTACTACCATTCTTCAAAGAACTATGACGAGTTTGAACGTTTAATGGGTATGTTTCCTGATGCTATTGCAGTCTTTGACGCTAACGGTGACTTACAAAAACCTCGTGAGTTAGCTGAGAAGTATCAAGGCCGTATCTTCTTTTGTTACTACCGTGAAGATAGGAAGACTAAACAACTTGTCACATGGGGTAAGAAGAGTGAGGAGGGTACTGTAGTAGTAGATCGTAATAAGATGATCCAATTTATAGTGGATGAATTTACTACTAAACGTATTGCATTGTTTGGCCCTGAAGCAGATTGGTATAATTACTGGCTCCATTGGAATGCAATATTTCGAGTAGAGGAAACCAATAGTCTAGGAGTTAAGGTTAAACGATGGGAACGTAGTGGAGCAGATCACTTAGTTCATGCAACAGTATACTGGCGTACTGGTATGAGTAGATTTGGACAAGGTAAAGGTGAGATATTTAGTGGTGAGACGTTAGACTTTAAGGAGTCGCCAGAGTTAAACCCAGACCACACTATGACTGCGGTCAATCCCAAGAGGATATTTAAGTTTGATTTACCAATTAATAACGCCAGCGATTGGCGGTCAACACAATGAACGAAACACCAGTATTTATGAGTGCCAGTGATATAGATAAGTTTATATCCTTTCAGAAGTATTATGATGTATTCAATGAACTATTAGAGGCTAAAGTATTTGATATAAAGACAGGATCAGTAGTACTAGACTTCAATAATAAAGGTGAGTTAATGGATATTAAGGTTAATGTAACCGTTTTTAGGAGAAAGAAATAATCCTTTTTGATATATAAGTAAAATGTGATATAATACAGATACAAGTCATTAATAGGTGATGAGTAGTGGAGAGTATAGGTGTAGTTCGGAATCTACGGATATTTAATAAAATCCTCAAAATCCTCGGTATTCTTCACTAGCCATTACCTATTAATAATTAGCCCAACCTTACACAGGCGGCATCAGATAGCATCTGGTGTCGCTTTTTTTATTGCATGTCATTACTTAAAGGCTTCTTTGGACTTTCAAACGATGTAAACAAAGCAACAGAAACAGACTCTGAACAGGGTGTGGTTTCTGATCTATTACCTGAATTAGTATTAGACATGAAGGATGAGGAACTCTCAGACCTTTCTAAGAGTTGGTTAAAGAAGTGGGAGCCTTACGCAGCAGAAATAGCTAAAAAACAAGATGATAATGAAAACTACTGGCTTGGGAAACAGTTTACTGAAGGTTCTTCTGAAGGCCATGCTCTTGTTGATAACCTCATATTTGAATCCTTTGAAACCTTCTTACCGATTGCTACCCGTCCAAAAGCAGAACCACTTGTAGAGTCAATTGACTCCTCACAACCTAACGATGATGAGGCTAAACGAATACGTGATCGTATAACTAAGTTGGTAGATGATCTGTCATACAACCTAAAGCTTAAACAAACAGCACGATATTGGGGCCTATATCTATTAGGTGCTATGAAAGTAGGCTTTTCAATGAAGGAGAATGACATTACAGCTTATACATTACGACCTCAGAAGCTCATTCTTGACTCTGATGCAACGATTAATGAATGTGAATATACAGGTGAATATGTCGGAGAGTACCGAACTGACACAGCATCTAATCTAATAGCACGCTTCCCTAAGAGTAAGGAGTTCATTACTTCAGAAGTAAGAGGAAAGTTAGGTACAACAATTAAATATGTTGAGTGGTGGCATGATGAGTATTTCTTTGTGACATTAAAGGATGAAGTTCTAACTAAATCTAAGAACCCACACTACAATTACGACACTAAAGACACTCAAACGTCTGTTGATGAGTTTGGAATGGAAATGCCTCAAGAGGTAGACGTACCCGGAGTCAATCACTTCAACCGTCCAAAGAAGCCTTATATATTCCTTTCAATCTTCAACCTTGGCAAGCATCCAATGGATGACACCAACCTCATTCAACAGAACTTACCTTTACAGGATTTAGTTAATAAGCGATTTAGACAAATTGATAAGAATGCAGATAACGCTAACGGTGGAATTGTAGTCTCAGGAGATTATTTCACTAAAGAACAGGCTTCTCAAGCTCAATCTGCTCTACGCAAAGGTGCTGCTATCTGGCAACCAACAGGATCAGTAAATGACGGTATTAAGCGAGACACTGGTGCTCCACTTCCACCCTTTGTCTATGAAAACCTCCAAGATGTACGTAATGAACTACGGAATATCTTTGGGACACGTGGTTCAACTCCTCAAGGAACAATTAATGAACCCACAGTAAGAGGAAAGATAACTGTTAAAGGTCAAGATGCTGATCGAATTGGTGGTGGTATTTCTACTTACTTAGAGCAGTTCTCAGATAAAGTCTTTAACTACCTTGTGCAGTTGATGTACGTATATGACGAACAAGCTCCTCAAGGAAAGTACAACATTGGCGTAAAAGAAGGCTCAATGATTCCTAAAGACCCCATGACTCAACGTAATGAGTCTATTGATCTATGGGCTCAAAAGGCACTAGACCCTATTACATTCTTTAAAAAACTTGAGTTTCCTGATCCACAAGAGACAGCTAAACAACTCTTCTTATGGATGAGTGATCCCATACAACTATTCCCAGAGCTTCTAGCTAAACAACAAGAACAACAGATGGTTCAACAAATAGCGGAACAGGAAGGTCAAGCAGCACAAATGGAACATCAGCAAGTAGGTCAACAGAAGGATGCCGATACACGACAGCAAGAGAAGATGATGGATCACGGTAACAAGATGGAACAAATACAAGCAAATAACTTAGGTAAATTACCACCACAATGAGAACAACAATAGCAACAACAACTAAATCATCATTCAAAGACAAGGCAACTAAAGCACTTAGTCGTATTAAAGACAAGGCAACTAAAGCACTTAGTCGTATTAAAGACACAGTGATTGATAAAACATCAGATGTTCTCTCTGCTCCTTCACGCATGAGATCAAATGATATGACTAAAATTGCTAATGATAAATATGACGCATTAAAACTAAAGGGAGTTCCTGCGAATGTTCCTGATAAAGGAGATCAATCAGACCCACTTTTCAGGGCACGTATCAATGCTATTCACGACACGTTTGATCGTGAGGCAGTAAGACAAAATCAGACAGCCGCATTGAAACGGAATTAATAAATAATATGGGTTCTCTCGGATGTTACCCTCGAAAGAAAAAACAACCTGCGTAAAAATATGACAGATACAAGTGAGTTTTTAGCGAGTGTCAAAGTAGAAGGAGATAACCCTTTTGCAGAATTGGACAAACAGGTAGATACACCTGCTGAGTCGCTACCAGAAAAAGTAGAAGTAAAGGAGGAGCCTACTCAGGGCGAGGAAACTATAAAAGAGCCGATAGTAAATACTGAGAATGAAGATACTCCCTTTCATAAACGGTGGAAAGTTCGTGAAGATAAGCTCAAGAACGAACTGGAAGAGAGATTCCAACAAGAATTGGAACAAACTCGACAACAACTTGAGCAGAAGTTTACCCCTAAACAGAGTGAACAACAGACGATACCTCGATGGTTTGCAAATCTTTATGGTGAAAATCCAGAGGCATGGACTGAATATCAGGAGTATGACGTAAGTCGAAAGGCTGAAATCAAACAAGAGATTATTCGAGAACAACAGGAGGCTGCCCAACACCAAGAACAAGAGATTAAGTATTGGGATAAGTGGGTAGATACAGAGATTAATAATCTTGTCGCAGGTGTCAATTTTGACCCTAAAGATAAGAATGAATTAATCAATGTCATTCTGAAGTACAAGCCAACGGATGCAAACAATCAGTATGACTTTATGGCAGGCTATGAACTTATGCAGTTGGAGAGAGTTAAGAATCAATCCACACAAGCTGTAGAAGTTGATAAGAAACAAGCTCGTAAAGTTATCGCTGATGGAACCACAAAGCCTTCACAAGGTGAGTCAAGGAAACAAGACTATCAAACACCTGCAACACTTCGAGGTAAGACGTGGAACAATCTATAAATTTATCATTAACTATTAAATAACATGGCAGCTCTCGGCGCACGAGTGACGACAACAACACAAGACAAACTTTTGCCTAAGGTAGTAGATACTATCCTTAACTCAAACGTTTTGGCTACACGTGTTTTGTCAAAAGCTCAAAAATTCTCAGGAGAACGAATGAAATTCCCTGTAAAAGTTTCTAAGAATTCAACAGGAACATCATTTGCAGGATTCGACACATTCTCAACAGCAGCAACAGATAATCGAGTAAACGCAGAATTCGTACCTAAGTTCTATCAAATAACGGTAGCTCTTCCTTTGGATGAACTATCAGCAAACGCAACAGAAGACGGTGTTATCAATCTCGCTAAGCTTGAAATGGCTTCAACAGCTCAGGACATGGCAGACGATATTGGATCACTCTTCTATGGAGACGGAACAGGAAACGGAGGTAAAGATTTTCTAGGATTGGAAGCTATTGTTGACGACGCAACAAACGCAGCAACAATTGGAACTCTTTCACGATCAACATACACAACACTTAAGTCAACAGTAACAGCATCATCTGGAACACTCTCATTAGCAAAGATGTCAACTCTTTACAATGCAGCAAGTTCAGGAGCACAAACACCAACACTTGGTCTTTGTACAGAAGCTCTCTTTGCACTTTACGAATCACTTCTACAGCCACAGGAACGAATTTCTAAGGATGTATCAGTAATGAAAGGAGGACGAGGATCAAACTCAATGGGTAAGGAAGGTGGATCACATATTGGAGGAACAGGCTTTACAGGTCTTTACTTCAAAGGTTTCCCAATCCTAGCAGATGAGAAAGCAACAGCAGGAGTATTGTACTTCATCAACGAAGACTTCCTGGATTTCTACGCTCTCCCTATGGCAATGACTGAATCAATTAAATACCGATCACAGGACATTGAAGGAAACGATTACTCAGAAGTTCAAGGACTTGGATTCTCATGGAGTGGATGGATTAAACCAACTAACTCAGCATCAATCGTAGGACATATCTATCTTGGTGGAGAATTGATTTCAGCTAACCCTAAGCGACACGCTAAACTTACTGGAGTCACATCAATTTAATAATCTAATCATTTAATTTATGGCATTAGATATATCAAATTACGATCCAGCAGTATCAGCAGGTGCGAAGATTGGATACTCACGAGGTGGTGCGTCTGTAACTCAGATCACAAACCGAGCAACAGGAGTAACAATCAACGCTCTCTCAGGAACTATCACAACTGACTCAACATCTCTAGCAGCAGAAGCAAGTGCAGTATTTATTGTAACAAACAATACAGTAGCAATTGGTGACGTTGTAGTGTGTTCAATCAGAAGTGGATCAATAGCTCTTAACACAGACGTAGTAGTTAGTGCAGTTGCAGCCGGTTCATTCAGTATCACAGTTGTAAACGGAAACGTAGCAGCAGGTACAGCAGAAACAGGAGCAATTGTAATTAACTTTGTAGTTATAAAAGCAGTCTCAGCATAATTATCAATTAATCAATATATATTATGGCAACTTCAATAGGCCCATCAGTACAGATTGCAGCACAAGGTGTATTTACTACATCTACAGTGCAGCAGCATGTATTAGGTGAAAAGGCTTTCACGCCTGATGGACGAACATTTCGTTACGTAAAAGCAGGAGCTTCAAATCTTGTTTCAGGTAATGTTATTCAATCTCCAGCAGTCGTAGCAAACCACGTAAATCTTACTCCTACAGCAGCAGTTGCAGTAGGTGACATTACCATCACAGTTACTCTTGGTGCAACCGCAGCAACAGCTAATCAGTATGCAGGTGGATATCTCGTAGTAGAGAAAGGAACAACAGGAGCAGGACAGACACTTTTGATTAAGAGTCATCCAGCAGCAGCTTCATCAGCAACTCTTCTTCTTACTCTCTCAGATGCTTTTGTAGTAGCAACATCAGGAACTGTCACAGTTTCTCTTGTAGCAAGTAACTACAATGGTGTTATCCAAACTCCAGTTACAACTCTTACAGGAACACCAGTAGGAGTAGCAGTAGTAATAATTCCAGCAGCATCTTTCGGATGGATTTGTTCACGTGGTATTACAGCAGTTACCGCAGACGGTATTATCACACAAGGAACAGTAGGTGTAGCAGTCCCTTCAGCAGCAGCGGGTGCAGCTAAAGTTACGGCAGCAACTCTCTTCCAGATTGGTACATTCTGTAAAACAACTATTGATACACAGCAAACACCTTGCTATGTAACTTTAGACTAGTCAGTATTCTGGCTTCACTCTATCCCTTTATGGGGGGTAGTGATGAGGCCAGAAATTAATCATTAAGGGTTATTACATAAAACCCGCACAACACAAAAACATGGCAACAGAATTTCTAAAGTTTAAGAACTTCTCAAACGAAGATTTCGCTCACACATTTGACAGTATTCCTTTAACTTTTAAAGCAGGACAGGAGATTTACTTAGAAGATTTCAAAGCATATCACTTTGCAAAACACCTAGTAGATCGAGAAATGAACAAGTTGGGTATTCCAACAGACCGAGCACAGATTCGTAAAGAATTAGGAGGGAGGTGCTTTCCTAAAGACGAAGTTCGTGTAACTCCAATAGAAGCAATTCAGATTGAAGAAGGCAAGAAAGAAAAGAAGGTCGTAAAGAAAGTCATAAAAGAAGAATTTGAATCATAAACATAATGGCATCAATTAAATCAAGTAGAGGTACATCATTCTCAATCACAGCCACTCATGCAACCTTAGCATCAGCCTCACAGGCAGGAGTAACAGGATCAAAGCATTATATTACAAACATTACTGTTAGTTCTGATAAAGCTGGCTCTGTAGGACTCGTTAAAAAAGGCACCACTGTTATCTGGCAGTTTGTTCTTGGGGCAGGAGTTCATTCAGTGCCATTTGATACAGAGCTTCGGGGGGATATAAGCTCACTGGTCTCTGTAGAAATCGACGGCACAGCACTTTGTACCGCAAACATCTCAGGCTTCACTATCTAATATGAAACTACTCCAAAAAGCAGAAGTTGATCTCAAATATAAGAAACAAAACGATGAACTTATAGGGAAAAACAATCGGCTTTTAGGATATTTTACAAAAGGTGTAGCAAGACTCAACTCACTCAAAGATAACTACGATCAAGTAAAAGTAAATAAGTATAACGACTTTGTAGACTTTTCTAATCATATAGCACAACAAAAAAGTAAGTTAATGGAAGAGGTTGTAGTAATTGAGAAGTTAATCAAAGAAAAAACAGAAACATACTATGGACTCATTGCAAAACAAGATGAGTTAGATGAACGAGAGTTCAACATGAAACAAAAGGCAAATAACTTGAGTATGCGAGAAGAGTTTGTAAAGGAAAGTGAGGAGAAGATAAAGCTTAAATGGGATAAATTAATCAACTAATATGTACGACGATATAACTTTAGATGATGACGAAATAGTGATGAAAAATCCCAATCTTTATATCACCCTATCATCGTCCGGTGGATTATGGTCGGCAGCAATATTTCCTTGGCAAGAACAGTACCCTTGGACATTTAATCAACAATACTAATTATGAGTTCAATCACTTCATTAGGAGCAAACGACAGCGGAGCAACATCACGAGGTGTTATTAATACCAACTTTACAAACCTTAATACCGATAAGGTTGAAGCCACGGGTATTGCCACGCTCACAAACAAAACTATTGCTTTAGGAGGTAACACCATAAGCGGTACAACTGCTCAATTTAATGCCGCCCTCACTGACGAAGATTTCGCTACCCTAGCAGGAACAGAAACCTTAACCAACAAGACACTTACGAGTCCAAGTATCGCAACCCCAAACTTCACCACACAGGTGGGATTTGGAGCGAAGACTGCCTACTTTACTGAAACAGACAACGGTAACTCTTCAACTGCAGATACGATCGACTGGGGAGTATCTAATAAGCAAAAGTCTACACTTACGGGAAACTGTACGTTTACCTTCACTGCACCAACGGGTCCAGCAAGTTTACTGCTCAAACTTGTGCAAGATGCCACAGGATCACGAACGGTCACATGGCCTGCAACAGTTCATTGGTCAGGAGGAACAGCCCCAATCCTTACAACAACCGTAGCTAAAGTCGATATCATCACGTTTTACTGGGACGGAACTACCTATTTTGGAAGTTTTACCCTTAACTTCACTGCATAGTATATGGCACTTATTCATAAAATAAAAAACTGTAATGGTAAACTTGAGGCTCATCACATTTTGAGATGGTCGAAGTTTCCTGAGTTACGATACGAGGTTAACAACGGCATTTCGCTATGTCATTTTCATCACCCTCGAAAAATAAAAGATGAAATGAGACTGGGTCCGTACTTTATGGATGTGGTTAACCAAGCAAAATAATTTGGCACTCATAGATAACCTAATTTCATACTACAAGCTCGACGAATCATCAGGAAACGCAGTCGACTCCATGGGTTTATATAATCTTACAAATACAAATACTGTCGGTTTCAGTGCGGGAAAGATCAACAACGGCGCAGACTTTGGATCAGCTAACACTAATAAAAGATTCGATAGTACTACTGTTTATGGTATCGACATGTCAACGTTATTTACAAGAAACTTTTGGATAAATGTTACTACAGCACCTGGAGTAGGTGTAACTGATACTCCCCTCAGGTGGTGTAACAACACTACTGCCAGTAAGAAAGGTTACGTCGAGTTACAACTCTTTAATAACGCAGGTACACAGCAGTTACACATAGCACGAACAGACTCAGCAGGTAGTGATCAGGTAGGAGATAACTACACACTTACTCTAGGGACGTGGTTCATGATGACGTATACATGGGATGGCACTAATCACAAATTGTATATCAATGGTAGTGGAAGTCCAACGCTCACTCAAGCATCAACACGAACAGGTACAAACAGTACATCGGGAGGAGTTGAAGGAGTGTATCTAGGGGATGATGGTCAAAACTCTCGATACTACAATGGGCTACTCGATGAAGTTGGGACGTGGTCACGAGTACTTACTAGTAGCGAGATAACCTCCTTATACAACAGTGGTGCTGGATTAACTCATCCCTTCTCTGCTGCTTCATCTTCAACAGCTACCTTTTTTATTGGAATGCCTTTTTAAAATACAATGCTAACTTACACAGGACCAAGAAACGAATTTGAGGAACTTTTTGAAGATAAAAGAATAAAAATTGTAGGATCAGTTTTCTAATCAAATTATATGCTTACATTTACACAACGAAGGAATTTATTTGGAAATCTTACTAATAATACAAGCACCACTAACCTTACACTAGGTGATACGTTATTGAATGAAACTGATCGTGAAATAATAACTTCTAAAGCATGGGATTTTCGAGAACGATCACAGTCTGTAAGTACTGTAGCGAGTCAACAGTTTTATAGCCTTGCTCGTAACTATGGAAAGCTTATTAACACTACAGTTACTATTGGAACAACAAAATATACTCCAAGAGAGATTGTTTCACGTGCTAAATGGGATGAATTAAATCAGTCTACTTCTGCTTCAGATACTCCTGAATATTTCTATGTTTATAATAAACAAATTGGGTATTATCCAACTCCCGCAACTTCTACAGCAAGCGCAATAACAAATAACTATCAAGCGGTTCACATTGATTTAAGTGTAGCAGATTACACCACAGGTACTATTACTACAACATTGACATCAGGCTTAATAACAACAGTCACGGGATCAGGTACTACATGGACATCTTCAATGATCGGTAGATACATTCAAATAGCCTCAGCAACAGGAGGGGATAATGAATGGTATGAAATTGCTACTGTTCCTACTACTACAACTCTTACCCTTACACTTCCATATAACGGTACTGCTATAAGTGCAGGATCAGCTACTTACATGATTGGGCAAATGCCAATTATCCCTGGTGATTTTCATATCCTCTCAGTATATCGAGCGTGTGAGCTTTACTTTTCAGGTCCAGCATTTGATGAGAAACGAGCAGCGACATATAAGAATCTTTTCAGAGAGGGATTGATACGCATGCAAAATGAATTAGGAAGTAAATCTACAAGTCCAAGAATATAATGGCTGAAAATACATTAAAAATAGAGAGTATCTTAGATGGAGCTTCACAAACTCAATACTTCGGAGGTGCGGGATCATTTAATAGCTCAATCGCAATTGATCCCGACTTTCCAGTAGGTTCAGATACAAAAACCTCTGGTGTTCTTGTGCCAGTAAGATATGAGAAGTTTAGTGGGACAGAACTCACAGGGTACCCACAATGGATTGTAACCAACACAAAGACAAGTAATACCGTTATATACACATCAGATGGCAAACTCCATTCCTTTGATAGTTCTCTTGCTATGCGAGCTACTGATGAAGCTAGTACTGCACTACCCATCACTATTACAGGAGGAGCAGGAAATGGAGCAGCATACTATAACAACTTCATCTACGTTGCCGAAGCTACTGATGTATCTCAATACGGTGGAATGGATCAAGGAGTCTCTATCGCTAAGACTGAAAATGTATGGACAGGAGCAAAGTTTAGTAAAGCAGCTTTAACCAATACAACCTACCCATCACTTCGAGGTGTGCCAATTCCTAATCATCCTATGCACGTTCACACAGATAACTCTTTATATTTTGGGGACGTTGTTGCTGGACAAGGTGTTATACATAAGATCAATACAAAGAAAACAACTATAGAAGGAGATACTAACGGCACCACTGCACCTTCAGCATTTAATGCTCTTGACTTGCCCTTCGGTTATTTCCCCACAGACATTGAGTCATACGGTACAGATGTGGTTATCGCAGCCATTCAATCTACTAACACCACAATTAATCAAGGAAAAGCAGCTCTATTCTTTTGGGATCCAACTGATACAAACTCATTCTATCGGCAAGTATCTCTTCCCGATCCACTCGTAACAGCACTTCTAAACGTAAACGGTATTCTTTATATCTGGTCTGGTAATGCAAATAACGGTGTTCGACTCTCACGATATATTGGTGGAGAAACTATCTCAGAAGTAGCATATCAAGAAGAAGGAGTACCCCCGTTTGCTGGAGCTGTAGACGCTCTAGGCTCACGATTAGTATGGGGATCATTCACTACGTATCCAGTAAGTTCAGCCTCAGTTTCCGCCTATGGATCAAAAAACGACTCACTTCCGAAGGGATTAAATAATATTGTTAAAACTACCTCTGTAGGGGCAAATCAAAACGTAACGACTTTAAAGTATGTTCAACAAGCATCAAACATTCAACCTAGACTTATAGTTGGGTGGGGTGATAACTCAGCGAAAGGATTAGACAAGCTTTCAACTACAGCGACATTTGGTTCAGTATTTCGTTCAAAGTTCTTTAATGTGAATAGACGGTTTACGATTAAATCAATACGCATCCCATTGGCAAATGCAGTAGATGCCACAACTTCAATCATTCCAAAGATTTTTATTGATGACTCTTCTACATCAGTAACTCTCAACACTATTAATAACACCAACTTCCCATCAAAAAGGAAGGCGATGTATCGAGCACCTGATCTCACGGCTGCAACAGGACAAAACAACTTCTTCCTAGAGTTTACATGGGGAAGTACAACTACTATGCCGATTTTGTTACCGATTGAGCTAGTGGTAGATATTGACTTCGATGAGCACGATTAAAATATATGTCAGAAGAATACTCACAATTTTCAATAAAGAAAGCAGATAAAAAATACATGGATGAACAAGAAGTACGTGAGCTTATCGCTGCATCACTTGCTAATTGGACAGGTATTACACGGTTTAGAACTATCGAATCAACTATCACAACGATTGCTGATTTCACAAGTTCACAACATACGCATGCTAACGCAGCAGGAGGAGGACAACTCGTTCCAGCTAACGCCTTTTCAGCAGCAGTACCAGTGTCGTTAGGTGGTACGGGTGTTACATCACTTACAAATAATGCAGTGGTTATAGGACAAGGTTCAGGAGCAGTAAGTACGATTGTAGGTCTTGCTGGTACAAAGGTGTATTACGTGTCAGATACTAGTGGTGGTGCAGTGACTAGGAAATTAACCTATCAAGACGGAATATTGATTAGTGAGACATAAACAACTTAATTATTACCATTATGATTTTTATAACTATACCTAGAAAAAGAAGCCCCATTAAGGCAATAGTCACATTAGCAGCTACAACAGCAGGAGGATAAAACAAGATGAATAAACCCACAAAAGAAAATAGTAACAAAAGTATAATTCTCATCATCAAATAATACCACATAATAAATAATAATCAATAACATGGCATTAATATTCAGCGCAAACCCTTCAGTAGTAAATAAACCAGTATCAACAACTACAGCGAAATCAACTCCAGCATATGCAAGTGGAGGTAATTATTACAACTCAAGTGGTTCACAGGTTTCTAATAGAATAACACCAAACCCTTCAGTAGTAAATAAACCAGTATCAACAACTACAGCGAAATCAACTCCAGCATATGCAAGTGGAGGTAATTATTACAACTCAAGTGGTTCACAGGTTTCTAATAGAATAACACCAAA
>Ga0163152_10001518_pt1 | contig 36580 bp, 23 predicted proteins | sample OliLakLV19MP8IB2_FD_148635 | JGI IMG/M metagenome (GOLD analysis project Ga0163152, IMG submission 148635) | Freshwater microbial mat bacterial communities from Lake Vanda, McMurdo Dry Valleys, Antarctica - Oligotrophic Lake LV.19.MP8.IB-2 | ecosystem: Environmental > Aquatic > Freshwater >...
CATCAGCCCGTCAGCGCTGCCAGATCAGACTTCCAATGCCCCAGCGGGTTCGATAGCGTAACCGGCGTGGTTCAGGGTTCCAAAAGCTGCCTTCCTTTTTTAGCTGCTGACTGTCAGCGGCAGACTTCTTTAGTTGTTCAGAGCTCTCCCTTAAAAACTCGCGTCTGGAATTTTTCGCGCAAGTCATCGGGTCGCTTGTCCCAGCGACATCGTTTTCGCCCAATAAACACGCCTGGTTTGGAAGGTTGCGGCTACAAAACCGCATCGGGTCTGCAGCGATGGCTAAATAGGGATCCCATTCAGGAAAAGGGAGGATTGAATCTCTACGGCTTCGTCCGTAACTCTCCTATTAACGTTTTGGACCGATTTGGATTATTCGGAAGTGGAGGCATTGGCGGGCCTAATTTATGGTTTCCCCCCCCAAGAAAGCCAATAGAAGACCCTTATGAATGTGCTAATCGCATCGAGCAAAGTCTTGAAGGGCCTGGACCATTTGGCGAAGAGGATCCTTCTAATCGATGGGATCATTGTGACGCGAGCTGCAGGATTTCACGCGAATGTATCGGTGGTAGGTTTACTGCTTGGCTCGCTGGAGATTGGTATCAAGACCCTTGGTGGCGTAGTCCAGAGGAAAATAGCGACCCTGGCGATAGGGCGGCCAATAAAATTGGCCGTGATTGTGCAAGTGATAAGAAAAAAACATGCGAAGAAAAATGTACCGATGCGTTTAATAATGGAAGTCTATATCGTCCGACAGTGCAACCGCCACGCTACAATCCGCCCACTTTTCGCACCGGTTATTGAAAGTTATGTTTATTCGATGTATTTGTTTTTTGTTATTTTCTTCTCTTCTTGGATTTTTTGGTTGTAGCGAAAAGGATGGTTGGGAAAAGCGTCTCTCAGGACCTTTTCCTGGGGTGCCCTATAATGGGGACTTCGATGGTTATACCAACCAAGTATTCACTCTTGATTCTTCAAGGCTATTAATAATCCATAAATCTTCATCGACCAATCATCCAATTTTGAGCCTCCGCGAATCAGGGCAAAACAAATGGTCTCAAGTTTTGCTTCCTCAATTAATAAATAAAGCTCAACCAAACGGTAGAATAATCGATTTTTCTTTTACAAAGGCTTTAAAAACAGAGACCGGAGTAAAGGTATATTTTAGTTCTTATTGGACTGGCGGTGGAAACGAGATGGGCATAATATATTTAAACCCAGATTACTCTTTTAAGTTCTTCGGAATTAGTTGGTGAGCGGGGCGTTGGGTCGAGTATCGACATTCAACAATTGGCTGAGACTCAAAGCTGAGTTACATCAACATTCGAGAATCGGCGGATCACTTTTTACCTGCGTAATTTTTATCTCCCCCACAAATGGCAGATCACCATGCAGGCTGGCATAACGGGCGTGGCCGGTTTTGACGGCAGCAATTTTTCCATCCCGGAGCAGGCGCAGCAGATCCCGCAAGCGCCAGCCTGAAAGCGTGACATCATGGGTGGAGAAAAAAATCTGGAGGCGATCCTGGGGCGTATCGGTTTTTTGTTCTGACTCCGCGATCCTTTCCAGGGTGTAATTCATCAGTTGGGAATAGGCGAAGCCGTGAACACGGTCGTCAGCGGTGACGAACTCGATAAACGTGGAGTCAGAACTTTCCTCGACGCAACGCCCTTCGTCGTTGCGCCGTTCCTCACGGCGGCGGGCCAGTTGATCGGTCAGGGAGTCGGAGCGTTTGATCATACATCAGATGGAAATGCCGCGAGACTGTGTAACTCGCGTAGGGTCAGATCTAATCATTCGACAATTGGTTCGCTGTGCTCAAGATTGATTGAACCGCGCCAATAAAGATTTGCTCCATTCGGAAGCCAGTGTCGCGCCGGTCACTCGTGCTGCTTCCGCTTCATGGCTTCGCACAATGTCGTGATATACCCTGTTGGCCTCCGGTTCCTCCCCAGAGGGTCCCCTCCACCGGCCACCGTTGCGCGCGACTCCGCAGAGCGTCACTCCCGGCGCTACGGCTACGGTGCTCCCCCGATAGATGGATAAATATTGGAATCGGGGTGCGCGCCTGAGCCTCCGCTCTGGTCGTGACCCACTGCTGCGCCGTGCTCACTACATAGCATATCAGACATTGTGCGAGAGCCACTCCGCTCCGCAGCCCTCGCGCCCGTCACGCCCTCGGCGTTCCTCACTGCGCATGTCCGCTTCGCGGAGAGTCAGGCGCGGGAATAGATCGCGGCGGCTTCGGCTGGTGATCCAAAAAGCAACACTTGAAAACACCACCAAAACACCGTGGCCACCTAATAAAAGTCGCCTATAAGTCATTTGTGGACGAATTTTTTCTAACCCTTTTTGCCCCTCCCTGAATGATCTTCAAAAACGGGGGGGGCTTCTGCCGAATCAACATTCAACAAGTATCAATTGAAAACTGGAATGGAGTGCGCGAGCTAAAGAATTGCTTCGTTCGGAAGCCTGAGTCGCGCTTAACAGTTCAATATATCGCTGGGTCATCTGCGATTAAAACTTCGAACGCTCCAGACTGCGCCAGCATCGCCCCGGAAAACACTTCTCAGGAATAAAAATATCCGAGTTCCCGCAGGGAGCTGTAATCACGGACGCGTTCCTGGGTTTTCCGTCCAAGGATGACGTGATCGAGGACGTCGATTTTCAGAAGCTGCCCGGCCCTGATGATGTCGCGCGTGACTTTGATGTCGGCTTCGCTTGGTGAGGGGTCGCCGCTTGGATGGTTGTGGACCAGGATGACTGCGGCAGCATTGGCCTGGATGGCGGCTTTAAAAACTTCGCGCGGATGAACAAGCAACGTGTCCAGTGTCCCCTGAGAGATGAGTTCGATCCGGATCAATTTGCGCCGCGTGTTCAGCAGTACCACTTGAAAGTGTTCCACTTCATAAAGACGGTTGTCCTCCCTCAGCAGGTTCGCAATGCTTTCCGGGTTGTCTAACAAAGGAGAATCGTTTCGCAGTTCATCCGCCATTCTTTTGGCCAGGGTGAAGGCTGTTTTCAGACCGATGGCCTTGTCTCGCCCGATCCCCTTGATCTGGCACAATTCATCAATGGATGCCCGGGCTAGTTGATCAAGCGCCGGAAATTTTTGCAGGATGTTTTCTGCCACCGTCAGCGCTGAACTCCCTTTCGTTCCCGTTCGCAATAATATTGCGATCAGTTCCGACGTCTTGAGGGCTTCGGCACCGACAAGCATGAGGCGTTCGCGCGGACGTTCTGAATCGGGCAGATCCTTGATCAACAAGTGGGACATGCCGGAGGATCAAAATAGATCTGCACGATAGTGTCGAGTTTTTAACTGCTCCGTGCTGGTCGAGGCTAAGTTCTTTGTGCTTTGGATCAACAGCCTGGCAACCGACTTTAGCCGTATCTATTCATTTGAAAAGAGGGTCCACCTCTCCCTTACCCTCTCCCCAGGGGCCCCCAGGGGCGGAGAGGGGACAAAAGTGCCCGTAAGCGCTTCACCGAATGGTGAGTCAAAAACTCAGTTGTTTTCCTCCCTCTCCTCCATCGGATGGAGGAGAGGGACGGGGAGATGAGGATTTTCAATTGAATTGTTACGGTTTTGAATCCAACCGGACTTTACTCCGCCACCTGAAGTTCCTGAACGATGTAAGCCTCGAATTCCGCCCGGCAATGTGGTGGTATGCGGGCCTTGAAGCGGGCGGCGTTTCCCTTGTAGTCCCGTTCCACCACCTGAGCCACTTGGTGGAGCCGTGCCATGACCTCAGGCGATTCATGGGGGATACACAGTTCCACGAACTCCCGGATCGGCCTGAGCTGGGTGCCTAGTTCCGCCATCAACAAGTCTAGACCCACGCCGGTTTTTGCCGAAATCCCCACTCCTTTCGGAAAAGCTTCCCGGTAGCGAAGAGGGATTTCACCGTTGGGCATCTGGTCGATCTTGTTGAAGACCATGACGGTGGATTTGTTTTGTCCCCCGATTTCCTCGAGAACCTTGTTCACAGCCACGATCTGGTCGTCGGCTTGCGGATGGCTTATGTCCACGACATGCAGGAGGAGGTCTGCTTGAACGACCTCTTCCAGAGTGGCTTTAAAAGCCTCCACCAAATCGTGCGGAAGTTTTCTGATGAAACCGACTGTGTCAGTCAGGAGGACATTCTGGTTTGTCGGCAGTCGGAGCCGTCGGGTCGTCGGGTCGAGGGTGGCAAAAAGTTTGTCCTCGGCCAAGGTGCAGGCCCCGGTCAGGGTGTTCAGCAGGGTCGATTTTCCGGCGTTCGTGTAACCGACTATCGATGCAAGCGGCCATAAGTTGCGCTGACGTCCGGCACGTTGAGTCGAGCGTTGTCTTTTGACCAGATCGAGTTCTTCGCTGATTTTGGAAATTCTTTCCTGCACACGCCGCCGGTCAGTTTCCAGCTGTGTTTCACCGTCCCCGCGCATTCCGATGCCACCTTTTTGGCGGGACAAATGGCCCCAAAACCGGGTCAGCCGGGGGAGGATGTGATGCAATTGCGCCAGTTCGATCTGAAGTTTTCCTTCGCGGGTGCGAGCGCGCTGCGCGAAGATATCGAGGATCAAGCTGGTTCGGTCGAGGATTTTGCAGCCAAAAACTTCCTCCAGATTCCGGCTTTGAGCCGGGGAAAGTTCTTCGTCGAAGATGACCGTATCGACTGCGTTCTCCCTGCATTGCTCTGCGAATTCGCGGGCTTTGCCGGTTCCGATGAAGGTAGCCGCCACCGGGGATTCCATTTTCTGAATCCCTTCGCCGATGACCACCGCTCCGGCCGTGGTGGCCAGTTCGCTGAGTTCGTGGAGGGAATCATGTGTATCCCAGGCGGCGCGAGACTTGAGTTCAACCCCGACGAGGAAAACCCGTTCGGTTTGTTTGTGGGTGGAGACTAATGCTTTCAAATTTGAATGGTAAACCTGTCAGTCTGTTGAGTGACCAATACCGCCCGGAGTTCGCCGGTTTTCAACAGGCTACACTGGGAACTTAGCACTAAAGCGGGTGAATAAAAGGAGGTTTTTCCACCAGCTTCCTCATCCTCTCCAGGATCATTTTGCTCGAATCGCCCGGCATGGCGTCGATCTGTTGAATTCCGATCTGCGTCTTGAACCAGGTGACCTGGCGTTTGGAGTATTGCCGCGTTTTGATTTTCACCAGGTCGATGGCGGCCAAGAGGCTGAGTTTTCCTTGCAAATGTTCGATGACCTGGCGGTAACCAATGGCCTGACAGGCTGTTCGGTTTTGTAACAGGCCCTGTTCGATCAGACTCCTCGTTTCGCCCACCAGACCGAGCTTGAACATCTCCTCCACCCGGCTTTCAATCCGAGGCACCAAGTCTTCCCGGGAGCGGTTGAGGAAATAAAAAAGTCCGCGGCGCAGTGGTGCAGCATGCCCCCAAAAAAGGCGGGATTCATCCAAAGGTCGTTTGTTGGACTCGACAATTTCAACGGCCCGGATGACTCGGCGGGGATTGTGCAGATCAATGGTCAGGGCCGCCCTTGGATCGAGGTTTTTCAGCCGCGCCACCAGCCTGGCCAGATCCCAGGTCTCAAGTTCAAGCCGCCGCTCGATCTGACGGATGGGTGTGGGATCGAGTCCGTGGATATAAGTTTTAAAATAAAGGCCTGTGCCGCCGCAGAAGATTGGAATTTTGCCCCTGCTGCGGATCTCATGTTCGGCTTTTTCCGCCCGACTGCAAAACTGGGCCGCGTCGAACTCCTGGTTCAGCTCCGCGACATCAACCAGATGATGGGTGATCCGCGCACGTTGTTGAGGGGATGGTTTGGCGGTGCCGATGTTTAATGCGCGATAGACGGTCATGGAATCGACACAGATAATCTCCCCGTTCAAGGTTTCCGCCAACAGCACGGCGAAATCAGTTTTTCCAACGGCGGTTGGTCCCGCCAGATAAATGCTGCAACCGGTGTTCATGGACCGGTTTTGGACGGAACCGTGGAGCGTTGAATCCGCGGAAGAACCACAAGAAGAGCAAGGCCGATGCCGAAAAGGAAAATGCTGATCACCTGGCCCGGTGTCAGAACCCCGAAATATTCACCAGGCCGGTAATCGGCGCGAAATATTTCAACAATCCCGCGCAGGAGGGAATACCCGATCAGGTAAACCGCAAAAACCTGGCCGTCGAACTTTTTCCGTTTGTACAAGAGTTCCAAAACGACGTAGAGCAGAAGGTTGAGCATGGCCTCGTAAACCTGGACCGGATGGACTTTTTGACCCTCGGTTTCGTGGCCTGTGGGAAACTGGACGGCCCAGGGGAGATCGCAGCTTTTGCCAAAACAACAACCACTCATCAAACAGCCTAGACGACCAAAAAAATGTCCCAACGGCAGGCTCGGAATCAATGCATCAGCGAATTTCCAAAGCGGAACCTTTTTCCATGAAGCGTAAAGAACGGTCGCAGCCGAGGCCCCGATCAATCCTCCGTAGAAGACCAGCCCACCGTTTTGTATCATGAAGATTTCCGTGAACGGTTTGCCTGCAAATTCCTCCTTCCAATAGGAGACAACATGAAGGGTCCGGGCACCCACGATGGCGCCTATCATGAGCCAGAATCCCAGGTCCAGCACGGTCTCGGGTTTTATCCCGTTGCGGGGAGCGCGTCGGCCGGCGGTCCAGAATCCGGCCAGAAATCCTATGGCCACCAGAACTCCATACCAATGAACCGTGAAAGGTCCCAGATGAAATGCAATCTTGTGCATCGGCAAAAACTTAAGTGCCGCGCGGGTGCGGTGCAAGCGGCATCTGGGCCGTGGGCCGTTCTGGCCGCCCTAGCCGGCTAGGGTGAGGGCGATGTTTTTTTAACTGCATCGTTACGTATAGCCACCGCTGTGACCTTACGGCCTTCTCACGGCGCTACTCTTCTCCGCTCAACGAGTTCGGACTCAAGGTTGTGTCACTCGGAGGACCTTCAAACGATGTGGTTCCGGTGAGTTTTTTTCATTGGCGCGCAAACTTCATGCAAAAAAATTAAGGTTTACCTGCTCAGTTCCGATAATGGATGAAGCAGCAACGAGGGCCAGGTATTATGACGTACATATTTCTGCAGCAAGGGAGCCGGGATTTTATGACCTCCGCGAGTAATTCCACACCGGAAGCGGCGTCACGAGGTTTTGAACTCCTGCACGAGTTCGAGGGTTCAGGCCCGTTTTCAGGTCTTTTGGCCGCCGGAACCAATCCCTCTATTTTTCCCATCGCCCTGATCCTGATCGCCGGCATTGCTCTCGCCGCCATCTATTTTTGGAGACAGGTGCTCGAGTTGAAGACGCAAAACGAGGCGTTGTCGAAATCGCTGGAATTGCAGCGCGAGACGTTGTCGAAAGCATTGATGGAAAGGGATCTTTACCGCCGGTTGCTGGAGAATATCCCCGGCGAATTGAAGGTGACCGACTCCGATGGGAGAAGTGTTTGTGGACCGCCGGGTTCTGCTGCGGTGAGAGAGACGGTTTCAGCTTCAGTTTTGGAGACCCGGAAGGGCGAACTTGACACCGCATTTTTCTGGAAAAGTTTTGAGGAGATCAAACTCGGCGAGCATGGGCCGAAATACCAGGTCTCTCTGGGCGTTGATGTCACCGAACTTAGGAAAAGTTTTCAGATCTGGCAGCAAAAAAGCTTGGAAGCCGAGAACCGGGCCCTGTCGCTGCATGATCAACTGGAGGCCTCGCAGGCGTCTCGCAAGCAATTGCAGCTGGAGGTGGAGGCTGCTCAACGAGCCGCTGAAACGGCGAATCGCGCGAAGGGCGATTTTCTGGCCAACATGAGCCACGAAATCCGCACGCCGATGAACGGAGTGATCGGAATGACCAACCTGTTGCTTGACACACCCATGAGTCCGGAGCAGAGGGATTTTGCCGAGACCGTGCGCAACAGCGCGGAGGCATTGTTGACCATTATTAACGACATACTCGACTTCTCCAAGATCGAGGCCGGAAAACTCCATTTTGAAAACTGTAATTTTGATCTGAATGAAGTGGTGGAGGGCACTCTCGATCTGCTGGCGGAGAAGGCGCAGTTCAAAGGGATTGAGCTGGCGTCACTGATCCAGAGAGATGTTCCGCTCAAATTAAAGGGTGACCCGGGCCGGTTGCGCCAGGTCTTGTTAAACATCATTGGCAATGCCGTTAAATTCACCGATCACGGGGAGGTGATTCTGGATGTGACACGCAAACGGGAATCGGAAACGGACGTGCAAATTTCTTTCTCCATCAAAGACACTGGCATTGGCATCGAGTCGGAAGCGCAGTCCCGGCTGTTTCAATCGTTTTCCCAGGCGGACAGTTCCACAACACGCAAATACGGCGGGACCGGCCTCGGTCTGGTCATTTCGAAAAAACTGGTCGAGATGATGGATGGCTACATGGGAGTCAAAAGTTCCGTCGGCAAAGGTTCGACCTTTTGGTTTTCCGTGAAGCTTGAGAAGCAGCTGGAGCCCGAGGCTGACCATGTCATTCTTTCGCCTGAACTTTTGCGTGGCAAGCGAGTGTTGATCGTGGACGACAACATGACCAACCGCACGATTTTGCAATACCAGCTTCTGGGCTGGAATTTGAAGAGCGTGGGGAGCGCGGCCAGCGGACCGGAGGCGCTGGCAGTTTTGCGTTGTGCGGCGGCATGTGGTGAACCGTTTGATCTGGCGGTGCTCGACATGCAGATGCCCGGAATGGACGGTTTGATGCTTGCGGAGACCATCAAAAGGGACACCAAGATTTTTCAGACTCGTCTGGTGATCCTGACCTCGATGTGTCAGCGGCTTGATCCGGCAGAGTTGCGGCAGGCGGGGGTGGCCTCCTGGCTGGTCAAGCCAGTGAAACAATCCCAGCTTTTCCATGCATTACAAGCTGTGCTGGCGGACACGGCGATCACGCCCAAACCGAGCAAACCCAAGTTGTTGAGCAAAGCCAACGGCGGCATCAGTGCGCTCAAGATCCTGATCGCCGAGGACAATGTGGTGAATCAGAAAGTCGCTCTCAGACAGATCCAGAAACTGGGTTATCATGCGGATCTGGTGGCCAACGGTCTGGAAGTTTTGGAAGCGTTGCAACGGATCGATTATGATCTGGTTCTGATGGATTGTCACATGCCGGAAATGGATGGTTACACCGCCACCAAACGGATTCGGAGCGGTCAGTTATTACAGGATCAACCCAGGATCAAGGGAGTCAAAATTGTGGCCATGACTGCAAACGCCATGGATGGTGACCGGGAAAAATGCCTGATGGTGGGAATGGACGACTACATCAGCAAACCGGTCAGGCTGGAGGAATTGCAAAACATTCTGGAAAAATATCGCAACCCCGCTTCCGGCATTCTTAAACAGACGGACGTCGTGTCGAGTCCGACCTGAGCGGTGCTTTGGTGGAGGAGTCGTTTTTGTCAAAGGATTCCAGTTCAACCGGCGTAGCGATTCGAAGTGTTGAATTGAAAATTTTCGAATCAGCAGGTTGCTGCCGGTGTTTTCATGGGTCACAATTTTGGGGTGCACAAGTACTGGCATGTGATCAACATCGGGATTCAGAACACCCTGGTTTACCGGGTGAACTTTTTCTTCAAATCCCTTTTTGGTTTCATACCTTTGTTGGCGACCATCTCCCTCTGGCGGGCTGTGTTTGCAGAAAAGACGCCGGGCGACACCATCAACGGTTACACCCTGGCGGGGATGATTTCTTATTATCTTCTGGTGATGGTGGTGGATGCCCTGAGTGCCGTGGCAGAGGACGATTTTCAGATCGCCGGCGACATCCGGGATGGCAAAATCAGCCAGTTCCTGCTGAAGCCGATCGATTATCTCACCTACCGGCTGTGTCTTTTTTTCTCGGGACGGCTAATTTACACCTCTGTTGCTGCGATCCCCGTGCTGGCCGTCATCTTCTGGTTTCGTGAGTACTTTCACATGCCTGAGCACGGATCGACGTTGGTCTGGTTTTGTGTGTCGATGGTGATGACGGCGCTGCTCCAGTTTTTTATCTCCTACACCATGGCCTTGCTGGCCTTCTGGGTCCTGGAAGTCTCCACCTTTATCTTCATGCTTTTTGCCCTGGAATATATTGCCGGCGGGCACCTTTTTCCGCTCACGATTCTGAGCAAACCCCTTTACGACTTGCTTCATTGGACCCCGTTTCCGTATCAGATGTTTTTTCCGGTGAGCGTCTTTTTGGAAAAGATCACCGGACCGGATCTTTGGAAGGGATTGATAATCCAGTTTCTATGGGTGATCTTTTTTTACCTGCTGGCCCGATGGGTTTGGAAACGGGGGATCAAAAAATACACGGCGGTGGGAGGATGAAATGATCACCCGTTACCTCAGGCTTTATTGGGCGCTCTGGAAAAACTCGGTCGTTCGCGAATTGGGGTTCAAGACAAATTTCCTCCTCTGGATCGTGGTCGAAATGCTCTGGTTCGGATTACAACTTTCCTTTGCCGGAGTGATTTACATGCACACCGACAAGATTGGTGACTGGACCAAGTGGCATGTGGTCTTGCTGATGGGAGCCAGCCATTTTATCCAGCAAACTTTCCAGGCGTTTTTCTTTACCAACTGCACCCAGCTCAGTGAATTGATCCGAACTGGCAAGATGGATTTTTTTTTGCTTCTTCCATTAAACACCCGTTTCCTGGTCTCATTGCGCCAGGTTGATCTGGGAGGATTTGTCAGCGCGCTTTCTGGGGGGGCAGTGATGATTTACGCCTTGAAGCAACTGAATTACATTCCATCAATGCCTCAGATCGCAGGGTTTTTGATGCTCTCTGCCATGGGAATAGTGCTGCACTATTCGCTCTTGTTCCTGCTTGCTTCCTCCAGTTTTTGGACCGTTCGGGCCCAGGGAATTGTTTGGGGTTATTACAGCATGTTCAACATCGCGCGGCTTCCAGATGCCGCTTTTCGAGGTTTTTTTCTGTTCTTTTTCCGGTTTGCCGTGCCGATGTTGATCGTAGTCAATGTGCCGGTCAAACTGCTGAGCAACCGCCTGAATTCATGGATGGAAATTTTTTGGTTGTTTGTGCTGACAACAGTTTGGTTCCTGATCTCGGAAATCTTTTGGCGAATTTCACTTCGACGTTACACCAGTGCGAGTTCGTAATTTTTCAACTACCACTCGACACGCTGGAAGAGGGGAACCGAGCCCACCGCTCGACGGTGAGTGTCACGCCTGGAAAGTGACCGCGAAGCCGAAAGGCGATGGAGGCGGAATCAACCACAAAGAGCACAAAGAATAAACCGGATTCCCTCTCTGTGTCCTCTGGCTCTCTGTGCTTAAAAATCCGGGCTTTCAAACCGGCGGGAAAGTGATTAAACCGCCTAAACGCAACGGAGACGATCTGTTGCGGCGTGCAGAGGACTGCCCGCCCTACCTGGGAAAGTGACCGCGAAGCCGAAAGGCGATGGAGGCGGAATCAACCACAAAGAACACAAAGAATAAACCGGATTCCCTCTCTGTGTCGGGCGCGATTAAAAGTGGGTGAGGCCACGGACCGGTGACAATTGTCGGGGTGGTGGGAGGTTCCTTGCGTTCGGGTTTTGCAACACTGCTGCGGTTCACAGAACCGCGGTCCGCCGGAGTACTCACTCGCTTTTAATCACGCCCCTCTGTGTCCTCTGCCCGCTCTGTGCTAAAAAATCCGGGCTTTAAACCTGTGGAATGCAACCAAACCGCCGAAACGCAACGGAGACCATCTGTTGCGGCGTGCAGGGGACTGCGCGCCCTACCGGGGAAAGTGAATCGCCAAAGGTTTCTGGCGCTGATAAAAAACAATGGCCATGAAACTGAAACTGATTCCCTTTCATTTGACTCTCCTCTCGGCGCTTTACAGCGGCTCGATCCCGTCCGCAATGGCTGCGGATGGGATTCCGGTTTTAAACGGCGTCGATCTGCGCGGTGATTGCCGCGGAGACAAGTCCAAATATCCGGGAAAGACTGAGAAGGTGGGCGAAACGTTTGCACTGGTGGCCCACGGCACCGAGTTCGGCCACCATTGCGGGCAGGATCAGGGTCATTTTGCTTACACGGAAGTGGAAGGGGATTTTGACGTGTCGGTCCAGGTGGTCTCGCTCACAAATGGAGGGGCGCAACGATACGACGGGCATGCGACGGTCGCCAAAGGCGGGCTAATGGTGCGGGAAGGGAACGACCCGGGCGCACGGTATGTCGCCATTTGGGCTGCTTCCAATGACACCGAAAATAACGTGATGCACAAATACCCTGACGCCTTCCATTTCGATGTGCGTTTGGATTCCGAAGCCTGGCTGGGCTCAAAGCCGGAGGGGCGGTTTCGTTACGGCGTGCTCAATAGCAGGGATGGGGACTGGTTCAAACGCGAATACCCCAATGTCTGGCTTCGATTGAAACGGGAGGGCAACAAGTTCTTTGCTTTTGTGAGCAAGGATGGAAAAACCTGGAATGGATCATTAAGAATTCAGCAGGGGAAATCGTGGGTTGTTACGCCTTCCCATGCTTTTGAAGTGGAGTTACCCCGGGTGCTCAACCTTGGAGTGGCTCTCTCTTCTGCTGCCGAAGGCCACCCTAATGCGCGGGCCACAGCGGTGTTTCAGGATGTGCGGGGATTTCCACCGGCACGACCCGTTGGCAGTTCTCGCTGACCCGAAAGGTGACCGTTGGATGTTCGTGGACATGAAGATGATCCACCGGAGCTGTCGGGCGGTTTGTCGAAGGTAGGTGTTCAGCGGGTCGCTTCCACAGTCGAAGCCTTCCCTATCGTGAGTTTTGGCAAGCAGCTCAAGCTTTTGCACGTGTCGCGCCTTTGAACGCTTTCACAGCTTCTTTTAACTGCTTGTTGGGCTTTGGCGGGTTATCCATCAATAAGAAAACTTTTTGCGTATCCTGCTGGGAGAGTCGAATGACCGTCTCCCTTTCAAGCATACGCTGCGCTTCCTGGAAAGCAGTCTGAACCACGAATTGACTGACGGTAGAACCTGAAAGCTCCGCAGCTTGCTCCAGCGTCACCTGGACGGCGTCCGAAATGCGGACAGTAATTCTTTTGCGAGGCTCTTCTGTGACGTGCTCCATGATTTTTTGGTGCCATTATGGCACCGGCTTATCAACCGGTTGGAGACCACACCCGAAGGGTAATAAAAGGTTTGTCTTAACCAAAAAACGGTGAGCCAGACAGAGGTTTCAGCTTCAGATTTAAGGAAATCAAAAACCCGATTTTATGAAATTAAAAACCATGCTCCAACCTTGTCGAAAGCCCGCACGACAATCAGCGGCCCGGTCGGGCAAAGTTGCCGCATTAAACGAATTTGTTGCTGAGTTTCCTTCGTGGAAAGTTCAGTTCATTGAACAGGTCGGCTAGAGTGAATTCCAAATTAGTTTCCGAAATGGTCGAATAGCTGGGAACTCGTCAGGAGCCTCTATGCACCTGGCGCATTTCCTGGTGGTTCGAGCGTCCCGCGAGTTCCGCCATTCCGGAAATTAATTTTGGCTCAATCTAGGCATTCACATTGTCGTCGGAAGAAGAGAACAGGAGATGCACATAAAGTTTGGTAAAACGAGCGCTGCTCTGATCGGGACTGCGATGGTGACTGCCCTGGGACTGGGTCTCTATTTTTCGTTTGTGGTCCTGACTGCGGGCCAGGAGTCCGGGACGGTGGCGGCGGCGACCATTCGCACCAATTCGCCTCTGCACCCTGTCGTCATCAAACGGATCGCCGGGCCTCCCAGAGTGGCGACAGGGCTGACTAACTTTCACGGACAACCGGTCATGGCGTCATGTAGTACCTGCCACGCGACTACGAAGCCGAACATTGATACGCGTTCGACAGCGGACCTTGACCAGTTTCATCAGGGCTTGAAATATGTGCACGGCAATCTCACATGCTTAAGCTGTCACAATGCCAGTGATTACGACACGCTGCGAATGGCCGACTCGCGCCCGGTTGAATTCGCCGAAGTAATGACGTTGTGCTCGCAGTGTCACGGCCCGCAAAGGCGGGATTACAACATGGGCTTGCACGGCGGCATGCACGGCCACTGGGATCTGACGAAGGGCGGGCGCGCACGCAACACCTGCATCAACTGTCACGACCCGCACTCTCCCGCCTTCCCGCTGGTCATGCCGGTGTTCCCACCACGGGATCGCATTTCTGTGCAGAAGCATTCGCATACAACACCGGCCAATCGATGAACTTCACTTTACCCTATGGACAACATCACCACTGATCCGCAGGAATCCAATGGCCTCTCCCGCCGCTCCGCGCTCAAGGGCGTTGGTGCCATGCTTGGTGTGGCGGCGTTTGCCAAGGCTATTGCTCCGCTGACCGAATGGACACAAAACATTTCCGCCGAAGAGTTCGTCCAAAAACATTACAAAGAACTCACTCCGATTGATCTCGAAATCATACTTCACCGGTTGGAGAAGGACACCAGGGACCAATACGGCGCGGATGTGACGATCAAGGACTACAAGCCGCAGGAGGGTGTGAAATTCGGCTATGCCCTCAACCTCAGCGTCTGCAACGGCTGTCGCAAATGCGCAGAGGCCTGCCACATCGAGAACAATCATGACCGGCCTTCGAACCAATCTTACATCCGCGTCTTCGAGATGAGCAAAGGCTCGATGGACATGGAAAAGGGCAACGTTCATTATGATCATCCGGTGCCGCAACCGGACAAGTTCTACATGCCGGTGCAGTGCCAGCAGTGCGAGCGCCCGCCGTGTGTCGATGTCTGCCCGGTCGAGGCGACGTGGAAGGAACCCGACGGCATCGTGGTGGTGGATTACAACTGGTGCATCGGCTGCCGTTATTGCGAAGCGGCGTGCCCCTATCACGCCAGGCGCTTCAACTGGACCAAGCCGCAGATATCCGCGATAGAGATCAATCCGATCCAATCTTATTTGAGCAACCGCATCCGCCCCCAGGGTGTGGTGGAGAAATGCCACTTCTGCCTGCACAGGACGCGCAACGGACGGCTGCCCGCCTGCCTCGAAGCGTGCCCCACCGGCGCCCGAGTTTTTGGCAATTTACTCGATCCGAATTCCGATGTCCGCCAGGTGTTGGCGCACAAGCGGGTATTTGTGCTGAAAGAGGAGTTGGGACTTAAACCGCAATTCTTTTATTTCTTCGACGTGTAGCAACAGATGAACGCACCGACCACAACCGTCCCACCTGCGACTCCCCACTGGCGCAACTACCCGCGCTTTCTCTGGACCGCGCTGCTCGAGTCGGTCGAAGGCAACTGGGTTTTTTACGTCTGGATGACCTTCCTCACGGCTATCTTCCTCGTCGGGGCCAACGCCTGGGCCGTGCAGGTGCGTGATGGAATGCATCTTACCAACATGAGCGATCACGTTTCCTGGGCGCTCTACATCGCAAATTTTACTTTCCTGGTGGGACTTGCCGCTGGCGGTGTCATGATGGTTATTCCGTCCTACCTCTACCACGACGAGGAGATGCACGACATTGTGCTCATTGGCGAATTGCTCGCCATTGCCGCGATCATCATGGCCCTGATGTTTGTTGTCTGCGACCTCGGCCGTCCAGACCGCTTCTGGCACCTGATCCCCGGGTTGGGCCGCTTTAACTTCCCGGTTTCCATGCTCACTTGGGATGTGATCGTGTTAAATGGCTACCTGCTGATCAATCTTCACATCTGTGGCTACCTGCTTTACATGCGCTACCTCGGACGCAAGCCGAATCGCAAATGGTACGTGCCGTTCGTCTTTCTCTCGATCCTCTGGGCCATCTCCATTCACACTGTCACCGCGTTTCTTTACTGCGGACTTGGCAGCCGGCCTTTCTGGAACACAGCGCTGCTAGCCCCGCGTTTTCTCACCTCGGCCTTCGTCTCGGGACCGGCGTTCATCATTGTGGCCATCCAGGTTATCCGCCACGCCATCGGCAGAAAGTTCGGCAACGGTCCCATCCGCACACTCGTGAACATCATGCGGGTGACCATCCTCATTAACCTCCTGATGGTTGTCTCGGAGGTCTTCGTGGAGTTCTACACAGGCGGCACGCACACTTCGGCGGCGCACTATCTTTACTTCGGATTGCACGGCCACAACGCGCTCGTCCCCTGGATCTGGTCCTCCGTGGCCATGACAGTCACGGCGGCGATCCTGCTGCTCAACCCGAAGGTGTTCAGCCGTTCGTGGATGATGAATCTGGCGTGCGTGCTGGCCTTCATCGGCATCTGGATTGAGAAGGGCATGGGCATGGTCATCCCGGGTTTCGTGCCCTCCGTCCTGCACGAGGTGGTGGAATACACACCAAGCTTGCTCGAATGGAAAATCATGGCCGGTATCTGGGCGCTGGGCCTGATGATTTATACCCTGGCCATCAAGATCGCCATTAACGTTTTCCGCAACTCGCCTCTAGCCACAAAGGAAAATGCCAACCAAACAAATTCGGGACCCCTCGCTTCTTAATATGCCAACCAGCGGACTTGTCATCACACTCTCTGCGGACGCGGAACTCGCGGCCCAAACCCGCGCCATGCTGATGGTGCGGCGCGAGTTCACTGTCGGCGAGCGCAACGACCACTGGCTGCCGGTGGCGATGGAAGCGAGCGATGACGCTGGAAGCCGCGACCTGCACGACTGGCTTCATTCCTTGCCCGGCGTGGAGTTCGTGGATGTGGTGTATGTCAATTTTGATGACGACAAATATCCACCGGCAGCAGTGGACGTGAGAAGACTCTCGCAGTCGGACGCCTCGCAATACGAGGGCGAGAACTTCCTCACGACGGATGCCGCGAATAAACCAGGTGAACCATGAACATTGATCGAAGAAGCTTCGTGAAACTTTCCGCTTTGGCCGCCGCCAGTGCTGTGGCTGCCACCCGAGCCGGTGCTGCAACCCTGGTAAAATCCACCGCTCCGACCGGCACCGACGGCATCACATGGGACAAAGCACCCTGCCGTTTCTGTGGCACGGGCTGTCATGTGCGCGTCGGCGTGAAGGAGGGAAAGGTTGTGGCGATTCAAGGCGACCAACTCGCTGAAGTGAACAAAGGGTTGCTCTGCGTAAAAGGTTATCATGTTGGCCTCGCACTTTACGGCAAGGACCGGCTCACCACGCCGTTGCTCCGCAGGAACGGCAAGCTCGAACCGATCTCATGGAGCGAGGCTATCGAGACGATCGCCAAACGCATCATGACTGCGCCCGACAAGTTCGCCATCTATGGATCCGGCCAGTGGACGATTCCGGAAGGCTACGCCGCAAACAAATTGATGAAAGGCGGCCTCTCGAACAATCACATCGATCCGAACGCCCGCCTCTGCATGGCCAGCGCCGTCACCGGCTACCTCTCGACTTACGGCGTGGACGAACCGGCGGGCTGCTACGACGATCTCGATAAGTGCGATGTCCTCATCATGTGGGGCAACAACATGGCCGAAATGCATCCGGTGCTTTTTAGTCGCGTCATCGACCGCAGATCACGCGGCGAGAAGGTCACGCTTATCGATATCGCCACACGCCGAACACGCACGACGGAGTTCTCCGATCACTACCTCGAATTCAAACCGCAAAGCGATCTCGCCATCATGAATGGCATCGCGCATCTGCTGATCAAGAACGGCACTTACGACGCGAAGTTCGTCGAGCGCTTCTGCAACTTCCGCCAGGCGCCCAAGGATCCGACCGCCACGCCCACCGCGCCGCTCATTGGTGATGCGATGACCTTCGACGCCTACAAGGCCGCGCTCGAACTCTACACGCCTGAGCATGTTGAAAAGATTTCCGGCGTGCCGGCGGAGAAGATTCGGTTTCTCGGCGATCTGTTCGGGCGCAAAGACATTCGCATCACCAGCGTCTGGTGCATGGGATTCAATCAGCATTCGCGCGGCACCAATGCCAACCGGCTCTGCCATGGCATTCATCTCTTGAGCGGCCATTTTGGAAAACCGGGGGACGCGCCCACCTCGCTCACCGGCCAGCCCAGCGCCTGCGGCACCGCGCGCGAGGTTGGCACGATGTGCCATTTCCTGCCCGGAGGACGCCTCGTCGCGAATCCCGAACATCGCAAGGAATCCGAAAAAATATGGAACCTGCCGGAAGGCCGCATCAGCCCAAAGATTGGCCATCACACAGTCCTGATGTTTGAAAAGTTCTGCACGCCCACGGAAAAGGGGGGCGACATCGGCACCATCTGGGTGCAGGTGACGAATCCCGGCCAGTCGCTGCCGAATCTGCACAAACTTTTCAAGGCCAAGAAGGGGCTTGAGGATAAATTCCTCATCGTCTCGGACGTCTATGAGACCGCGACCACCGAGCTGGCGGACCTCGTTCTGCCCTCCGCCATGTGGGTCGAGAAGAACGGCATGTTCGGCAATTCCGAGCGGCGCACGCAGCAGTGGTTCAAAATGGTGAATCCGCCGGGCGATGCGCGCGATGATTGCTGGCAGACGATTGCGGTGGCGCACAAGCTGTTCGAGCTGGGCCATCCCGGTTTGAAGGACAAGGACGGCAGGTTCCTTTTCACGATCAAAAACGATGCAGGCCAGGAAGTGCCGGTGTGGGATTGGCAGCATTTCTACGACTTGAACGTGGACAAAGCACTCTTCGAAGAATACCGCACCTTCAGCCGTTATAAGCACAAGGACCTGGCACCCTATGACGAATACGTAAAGGCTCGCGGACTGCGTTGGCCAGTGGTGCAACAAACGAACGGTTCGTGGCGCGAGACCAAGTTCCGCTTCTCCGAATTCGACGACCCCTATGTGAAGAAGGGGGCGGAGATTCAATTTTATCATTCCGTTACCAAGGATGACAAAGCTCTCATCTGGTTCGCGCCCTACGAAAAAGCCGCCGAGGAGCCGGATGCGGAGTATCCGTTTTGGCTTTGCACTGGTCGCGTGCTCGAACACTGGCATACGGGCACCATGACCATGCGCATCCCTCAGCTCCAGGGCGCCATGCCGCACGCCTACGTGGAGATGCATCCCGAGGACGCCTCTGAGCGCGGCTTCGCCAATGGCGAATCCATCATCGTGAAAACGCGGCGTGGCGAAATGAAACTACCCGTCTGGCTCAACGGCCGCGCCAAAGTCCCGCGCGGTTCGCTCTTCATCCCGTTCTTCGACCAACGCCTGTTGGTGAACGACATCACTCTTGGCGAAGTGGATCCGATCTCAAAAGAGCCGGACTACAAGAAGTGCGCTGCGACCGTCGGCAAGTTGAGCACGGCGGATTCGTTGCGCTCGACATCCGCGGAGAAGAGACTGTGAACCATCCCGATCCCGGGTTCTATCAAAAGGCTGCCTGGCTGTTCGGCGCCATCCTGCTGACCGCCTCGATCAGCGGCTACTTCATGGGACTGCGCCAGACTGGTTCCCAGATCAGCATGACTCGCCCAGTCTCGCTTGTGACACCGGAGCGGGAGCGTAGCGCCGTGTTGAAATCGAACTCCGTGCCGATGGCGGTTTCTTACGCGGAGCAGGACTGGCTGAGGAATGGGGCAAACGCACGCTGGCAGAATCACCTCACGAACCTCGCCCAGCCAGCGCCCAACGGGGTCGCACTAACGAACGTCACCGAAGAACAACGCGGCCAGGCTTTGCTTGAACGGGGTTCGCGCCGCGCCTTCGATGGTGCGCCACCCGTCGTGCCCCATCCCATCCCACAGGATTCGTCCGCTGCCTGTCTCGCGTGTCACGGCCCGGGGATCGCGGCCAAGGATAAAGTCGCCTCGAAGATCAGCCACGCACATTACACGAGTTGCACTCAATGCCATGTGCCTGCTGGCGGAATCGGCTTGCAGGCGTTAGAGAGCATTTTGCAGAAACCAATCGCCGGGAACCAATTTGTTGGCAGTGTGCCGGCGCTCAAGGGGAGCCGCGCCTGGCCTCAGGCACCGCCGACGATTCCGCACAGCACTCTCATGCGGAGCGACTGCACAAGCTGTCACGGGCCGCTCGGACTCTTTGGCCTGCGCACGCCGCATCCGGATCGGCAGTCCTGTGTGCAATGTCACGCCTCTGACGCAAGCTTGGATCAACACGTCTTCTCCTCCGCGGCTAACGAACGACCGGCATCCGCCAAGGACCGTCTGGTCGGAACCGATGCTGCCAAATCAAAATGAGTTCGGGTATTTCCAGACGTGGTTGGATCTCGCTCTTCGGAGGCTTACTCCGCGCACCTGCCGAAGCAACCAACGCGGCCGAAACGGCCATCAGCAATTCAGCGGCACCCCAGCCAGGAACGGAGCCGCAAAACCGGGTTGCCGTTATCCAGGGCCGCCGTTGCCTGGCCTACACTTCGTTTTGCTCAGTCTGTGCCGAGCGCTGTCCCGTGCCGGGCGCGATCAAAGTGGAAAGGGGAATCCCGACGGTTGTCGGCGACACCTGCACAGGCTGCGGTGTGTGTCATGAAGTTTGTCCCGCACCGACTAATGCCGTGCTTGTCGTTCCGCGCCGTCGTTCACCACTGTTCAATTCGCCTCCACCTGCAAATTCATGAATGCGCAAACACCTCCTCCGCTTCCGCCGGACGATGCCCCGCTGAAGTTGCCCGACCTCAACACCACGATGCTGGAGGCCGCGCAGGTTGAGCAACTGCTTCGCGACATCGAACTTTGCACCCAGATCAAGGAGATCATTCCGAAGTTCGCCGCTCGAGGACAGGTTTCGGAAACAGCGAGCGTTACCCTGGCCCAGGCCCGCGAACTCCTGGCAAGTCGCGCCGTCCGGGGACTCCAGCTGCGTTACAGTTACGAAAACGCCGACTGGTGGGACACTCTCATGCTGGTCGGTGACCAATTTCGCCTCGTACGGATTCGCCACGATTTTTCCACCGAGACGTTCCCAACAGCGACATCGGACCGAACCACCGGTTTGGAGGGAACTTAACCGAAGCAAAGGAAGGGAACTAAGTTTTGGGGCCAAAGTCAGGGCGGAGCAGCAACTCCGCCCCACCAAATTGATGGCAGAATTCCATGGGGGTAGATTCTCGACGTTCAACAATCTAATTGACCTATAAGCCGTGTCCATGCAGTTGGGGCCTCCGGGCCCCTCACCCCAGTCCTCTCCCGAGGTCTCCCAAGGGGCGGGTCGGGGGAGGCGTTTCCGCCCGCAGGATCACGCTCACCGTCCAGTTGCAAATCCAACGCGGAGTAGAATCTATCCGATGGAGAGAGGAAAACATCTGCGGTTTTGACTCACCATTCGGTGAAGCGCTCACGGGCGCTTTTTTCCCCTCTCTGCCCCTGGGGGAGAGGGTAGGGGAGAGGTAGTTCCTCTTTTCAACTGCATCGATACGGCTAAGGCCTAAACGTAACAAACGGCCCTGATTGCAAACTGATCGAAACCTGATCGTTTCGGTTACGTAACTGGCAACTTAAAATTCTCGTGCGATAACAGTTCTTGTTCGTAGAACCCTATGTCCATCGAGAAAAATCACCGCGCAAAAATCCGAAACAATTCAACCGTCAGGCGGGGTGGATTCACACTGATTGAATTGCTGGTCGTCATTGCGATCATCGCGATCCTTGCTGGAATGCTTTTACCGGCGTTGAGCAGAGCCAAGGAACAAGGCAATCGTGCGAAGTGCATGAGCAATCTCCGGCAAGTCGGAATCGCCGCCACCATGTACGCGGCGGACAACAATGACACTTTTTTCAATTTAAACGGCGGCATTCCCAACGACGGCCAATGGACGCTCAATCCACGAACCACGGCTATTCTTCCAGCCGACAATCAGTATGCCTACTGGGCTATTGGTTACTCGCAATATTTCTCCGGCAACCGCAATGTGTTTGCCTGCCCCAGCGCCAGGACCGTGGACGAGTGGCACGATGACAGCCGCTATTATCCGAAAGCCTTCTGGAAAAATTCCACTTACGGGATGCCGAACAATTTGATTGTCCCGTATAACAATTACACCTCCAAGCCGCTTCGGCTCAGCAGTTACCAAAGTCCGCAGACCACGATTTTATGCCAGGACGCAGCCGAGCAAAGGATGGAAGGCCCCGATGACAGTCTCGGTTTGTTTCCAGGCAGCACGCAAATCCTGTCGCAATGGATTGGCCAACCCCCCGGAAGTGGCGGTCTCGGGGCTTCGCTCTACAACGGCTACCGCTTCGAGTGGGAATGGTACCGGCACGGCAAAATATGCAACACACTCTGGGTGCCGGGCAACGTCTCCGGAATCAAGTTTAACAACTACAAGGGCGTTGACTACCGCTGGTACACAGGTGAGACGCCGATGGCGCAACCCTGATTCCAAACGTCAGGCCGCAAACCAAAACTCAGCCGCTGGCGCAAGTTATGAAAATTCAAATACATTTAACCACCATTCTACTGGTATGCGGTGGTTTGTTATGCCTCGCTGGTTGCGGCAGCAAGGAGCCCTCTCCGCCTCCGCCCATGGCCATTGAAGAAGCTCCGGTTCAACTTCAGCGTGCAGTTCAAACTCAAGCTCTGCCTTCTTCCGACTCCAAATCTGTTCACGCAGAGACTCAAGCGCTGCTCAATGAAGCGGTGGCTGCCTTGCAGGCGAAGAACTATACGCAAGCTTTTTTCCTTCTTCAAAATCTCTCGCTTCGTTCGGACCTGACAGCGGATCAACGATCGGTGGTTTCCCGTTCGCTGCTGGCTGTGAATCAGGCCCTGTCCGCTCAGGCAAACGCTGGGAATCTGGAAGCCCAGCAAGCCATGAAAATTTACCGCGCCAACAAGTGAACTCCTCCGAAAAATCCAACACTGACTTCGAGAAAAACCCACAACTCCGAGGCTGCCCGCCTCGGGTGTGGTGTGCAGACCCCATGTCTGTGACCGACCGCGCTCCCATTTCGTTGCCTTTGGCGGAATCGGGCCGGTTGACCGCTTAACTCAAACCTATAACTCCGGACTCTTATGAATCGCTCACCACAAAACTGTAAAATCTTTGGAATAGTTTCCGCACTATCCATCGGTCTCCTTTCCGCTGCCGCTCAGCCCACAGGACAATGGGACTTCGACGACGCCAATCTCAACGCTTCCGCCGGAACCCCGCTCCAATACATTGATGGTGCGGGTGGAGCCACGCAGCTCGGCACACAATTCGGTACCACCACCTCCTTTGGACTGCCACTGATTGGCAGCCAGGAAGCGAAGGTGATGAAATTTCCCGCTTCCACAACTCCGATGGGTTATGCCATGCCGACCCCCGCGGTGGCGAACGGAGGCGGAACTTTTGTCAACGACTGGACGATCATCATGGATGTGTTGTTTCCGGCTGAATCCCATAACAAATTGCGCGCGCTCATCGAGACTGATAATCAAGTTCTGACGGCAGATTCCGAATTGTTTGTGGGCACCGGCAACGGGGTGGGCGTCAATGGCCAATATGATGGTGTGATCAAGTCCAACTCCTGGCATCGAATCGGTTTCGTCGTCGAAGCCAGCAATGGCAATTTGAGGAAATACATCGACGGCATCGAGGTGGGAGTTCAATCAGCCAGAGATGGCGGCACTCCGGCGCTCGATGGCCGTTGGGCGCTCGCCGTGGGAGGCACGGCAGCCCTGTTCAGTGATAATGACGGAGAAGCAGCCCCGGGATATGTGAACAGCATCCAGCTTCGCGATGTCGCCCTGACCAAAGCGCAAATGCTGGCGCTCGCGGGACCCACGGCCACCGGCATTCCGCAGACCATTCCTCCGATTCCCTCCGGGATCGATCAATGGATTCCCCGCGGCCCGTTTGCCGGACGCAACACGGACGTGGGAGCCGTGATCGACCCCGGCAGCACCACCATCCAGGACAGTTCAATCAGTTTGAAGTTGGACAGCGCAACGCGCCCTAATCCGGTCATCACCAGGCTGAATGGTTTGATCACGGTTGTAAGCACCAACTCAGCTTTGTTGGCCCCGGGCTCAAAACATACCATTGAGATTTCATTTACCGATAGTCTCGGGGGACAGCGGAGTCTCTCCAACAGTTTCACCGCCGCGCTCTTCTTTGAAGACTTCGAGGGACTCACTCTGGCACCAGCCAAAGACGAGACCAGCGAGGCGATCCTGGCGTTTGAACAAGGATGGACAAATCGGCCACCATCAGGATGGTCGATCGACAATAGCCAGTTCAAAGCTGTGGTCATCACGCCGGACAATCCGGATGACGATGGTGATGGCTATGCCGATTTGGACGGGCGCACCGAATGGGCCGGCTGGAGTTTCGCAAACAAGGATTTTTGGGTTGCGGCCGACAATCAGACTCGCGACCAATTTACGCGCGCCTCAGGGACCATCGCCGCAGCGGACCCGGACGAATGGGACGACCTCACCCATTTGAAGGGTTTTTTCAACTCGTTTCTCAAGACCCCGGAAATTTCACTGGAAGGGATCGGGGCCAATTCCGCTTTTCTACAATTCGACTCGAGCTGGCGGCCAGAGTCACTCGATGACGTCTCGGATCCGGATTCACTCACGGGCTTTCCGGGCGGCGCGAATGGCGAAGCCATTAACAATCAAACCGCGATCATTACCGTCAGTTTCGACGGTGGAGCTCCGATTCAAATCCTGAAATTCGATTCAATCCCCGGCAGCCCTTCTTACCATCCTGACGCGCAGAATGAAGCAGTCTTGAGACCGTTAAACAATCCTGCGGGCGCGAAAAAGATGGTCCTCTCCTTTGAAATGCGCGATGCCGCCAATGATTGGTGGTGGGCCTTCGACAACCTTGTTGTGAACGCGGGAGCTTCACCTCCCTCCATCACGCAAGAGCCGAAACTGGCCGTCGTGACTGCGGGTGAGAGCGCGGCATTGTCTGTCATTGCGAGTGGCCAGCAGCCTTTTACGTATCAGTGGTTTAAAGGCCCGCTCGTTTCCAAAACCCCGGTCTCGGGGGCAACAAATTCCACTTTATCATTCCCTTCCACGACGGTCGCGGATGACGGGACTTACAGTGTCGAAGTCACAAACCCCGGCGGGAAAACTCCCAGCGCCGCTGTCCGTCTTGTTGTCGCGCCGACCTTTGCCGGCTCACTTACCAACGACTTGGTGGTTCATTTAAAATTTGACAACAACCCGGGCGACTCTTCAGGCCGGGGAAACAACGGCACTCCAGTCGAGCAGGCAGAATCGACCAATGGCCTGCCTGGCTATGTCAGTGGCGGTGAGCAATTAATCGGCACGCACGCGTTGCGCATCCTTGATGGTCAACACATCGGGCTCGGGCAGCCTGCTGATCTGTCATTTGGCGCTGACACTGATTTCACCTTCGCTTTCTGGGTCAAAGGCGAGGCCAATGCCTGGACCGGCGATCCTTCTTTCTTCGGCAACAAGAATTGGGCAAGCGGCAGTAATCCGGGCTTGGTGTTTTCGGCTCAAGGCGGCGGACGCTTCAAGCTTGTCTGGAAAGCATCGGTCAATCCGCGCTTTGATACGCCCGGTGCCGGTTCGCTGAATGACACGAATTGGCATCACGTGGCAGGAACCTTCGATCGGCAGGGCGTCGCGACGATTTACGTCGATGGCGAACCATCCTCGATTTTTGATATTGCCGGCGCAGGTGACATCGACGCTCTCGACTACAATATTGCTCAGGATGGAACTGGGGGTTACGGCTTCGCCAATGATACGGGAGCGCACTTCCTGAAAATCTGGATTGATGACTTCGGTATTTGGCGTCGAGCCCTGACTTCCGCTGAAATCAAGGCTGTGCACATTGCTGGTGAAAATGGTCATGACCTGGCCGAGGCCAAAGTCGGTGCCTTCACTAAACCCGGCACTCCAACTTTAGCCATCGGCGAAGTGAAAGCGCTGGCTTCCACATTCTCTGCGATCAGTTCTGCATTCGTCGGAGCGGGAGCGACCGACATGCTGGCGGCAACCGTGTTGCAGATTTCGGCGGGCAACGCCTTTTCAGCAAGCACCGGGTTTTCCAATGTTCTGTTCACCGTCACGAATACGAGCAACGCACTGGCGCTAACCATCGATTCGACCCGTCTATTTCCGGGGCGAACCTACTACGCGAGCCTCCAGCACAAAGATCAAAACGGCATGTTCTCCGACTTCTCAACTCCGGTGGAATTCACGGTGGGAATGTTGCCTGCGCCGTCGTTCATCGAGACCTTCGAGAGCACATCGGACGGCGGCGTGCCCAACGGCTGGTTTCGCAGCAATCAGACAGACGTGGCGACGGCAGGCTTGAATCTCGACAACGCCAGCTCAGATTCCTATCTGGACTGGACGGTGGTTCCCTTCAATATCCTGCAGTTGTTAGGCAACGATCGGCCTGACACCAATGTTGTTAGTGGCAAAAGCATCTACGCCGAATCGGACAATCGTGGCGGCAACCAGATTCAATTCCTTCGGTCCCCGGAATACGACTTGACTGGCAAAGCCAATGTGTGGGTCGTCTTCAAGAGTAATTACAAACAAAATCAGGATAGCCTCGGGGTGGTTGAATACACTGTGGACGGCGGGACAACATGGCTCCCGGTTGTTTACTTGATCAATGATAAAGCCAGTAACAGCGACATAGTTCGCAACCCAGACGGTTCGATCAATGCCCTGACGACCCTCACCAATACTGCCGGTGACATCGCCAAAATCAAAGATCCAACCACTGGACAACGCGTGGCTGCGGGTAAGTACGCGGACTTCATCCTTGCGCGTCCGTTGGAATCGCTCGCCCCCTTCCTCAGCGGGCGCATTGACGACAATGGAACTGAATCCAAGCGGCACGAGCGCTATCGGCTGGCCGCGGCCGACGGTCAACAACGGGTTCAATTCCGATTCGTTCAAGCCGGAACAGGCAGTTGGTGGTGGGGGATCGATGACCTGGGGCTTTACACAGCCGAGACCGGGTTGACTTTGGCCATCACGCGTCAAGCCAACGGCATCATCGTGACATGGACGGGTTCAGCCACGCTCGTTCAAGCCGATGAGGTGGACGGTTCATGGTCGCCCGTGCTCAACGCGGTGAGTGGCCAGGTTATTCCAGCTACGGAGTCGAAAAAGTTCTATCGTCTGCTACAGCAATAAAGGTTTTCCTTTTGGAGGGGTTTCATTGGCGGGTTTTGGTGATGCAAACTGTGTGCAATCCCAAAACCCGCCAAATTTTTTGATAGAAGATGAGCGCCAATGGAATAAATCCATCCAGAAAACTATTTCTGCCTGAACTTGGTTTGAAAATCCCGAACTCTTTTTGCTGCTTCCGCCCGTTGTCCGCTGGTTAGTTTTGCTTCCAGATTTTTCTTTGCCACAACTGCGTCGTGGAGTTTCAGGCCCGCCGCCAGGGTCTGCCATTTGTAAGCTTCCACAAAATCCTGGCTCACACCTTTCGCTCGTTCGTAACGTTCTGCGAGTTGATACATGGATAGGGCATCCCCTTGCTCCGACGCACGGTGATACCACTTCAAAGCTTCCTCCGTGTTTGCCGGAACACCGCGACCCAACGAATACATGCCCGCCAAAGTGTACTGAGCGTCGGCGTTGCCTCCATCGGCAGCCTTGCGATACCAATTCGCAGCTTCAGCCTCATCGCGCGGCACGCCGCGGCCGATGTCGTAAAGCTCACCGAGATGATATTGTGCGGCGGGAAAATTTTGCTCTGCGGCCTTGCGGTACCAGCGGGCCGCTTCCTCATAGTTTTGCGGCACTTGTGTTCCCTCGGCGAAAATGTCGCCCAATGCGTTTTGCGCCGGCACCTCGCCCCCATCGGCTTGGCGTTTGGTTGTGTTGAAATCCGGCAGCGGCGTCTGCCCGGGACTCGAATCGCCCGAGACCGCACCCTGACGGAGCCAAATAAAACCCAGCGCGCCCGCAATCAACAAGCCCGACATCCCTGTTGCGACCGCAATTTTCAACTTTCTGTTTTTTATTTTGAACATTGAAGTATGAAACTCTCCAAGAATGAACAAAGTGCGACAAAAAAATCACGAATGAGTGACAAAAAACAAACGATCCTATTGCCTTCCACGTGGGAGTGGACAGGGTGCGATTAAAACTGGGTGAGGCCGCGGAACGCGGCCGTATCGTCCTCGATCAGCCGCAACTGGTGACAACTGTCGGGGTGTAGGGAGGTTCCTTGCGTTCAGGTTTTGCGAACTGCTGCGGTTCACAGAACCGCGGTCCGTCAGAGTACGCACCCACTTTTAATCACGCCCGAGTGGACATTTCTGGCAGCCAAGCTCTTGGCACTGGCGAAGGATCGTAGTAAATAAGGGGCAATGCAGATTCAATTTCTTCTCGGACGGGCTGGGAGCGGCAAGACTTGGCGTTGCCTGGAAGAAATCCGAAAGGTTTTGAAGGATGCTCCTGACGGATCGGACCTGGTTTTTCTTGCCCCCAAACAGGCTACATTTCAGCTGGAACAACAATTGTTGGCGACGGGTGATCTGGCGGGTTTCACGCGGCTGAAGGTGTTGTCCTTCGAACGGCTCGCAGGTTCCATACTGGAGCAGGATGGCGCTGAAAAGAAGGCATTTGTCTCCATGGAAGGGCGTTTCATGATCCTCCGGTCAGTGGTCGAAAGCCACCGCCAGCAACTGAAGATATTTCACTCCACGGCCCGGCTCTCCGGATTTCTGCGTGAATTGAACACGCTCATCGGTGAGGCGCAGGTCCAGGGTTTGACCCCTGTCGCCTTGCAGGCCGCCGCACAAAATTTTTCTGGTGATATCGTGCTGCGCGAGAAATTGCACGATTTCGCACTTTTGTTTCAAGCTTACAACAACCGCCTGCAACTGCACCAGGTGATCGATTTGGGAGATATGCTCACATTGGCGGCTGGAGTTTGTCGTAGTAATGCTGAAATCGCGTTCGGTGGTTTGTGGGTCGATGGTTTTGCCGAGATCACACCGCAGGAGCTGGACTTTCTGCAAGCGGTTTCATCCCGGAGCGAGGCGATCACCGTTGCCTTCTGCATCGATCCCAAGATGCTCGAGCAAGGCCAGGACGGATCAGGATTTTGGGGTGGAACAATTCAGGCATTCAGAAAGGTTCTGCTGGCGCTTTCGGCGATTCCGTCGGTTTCCATTTCGACAGTGGCGCTCTCTGGTGACGGTTTGCGCTACCGCAACCGGCGGTTGCGTCATCTGGAGAAATACTGGGATTCGCCCAGGGAATGGATTCCACCCGTTGTGACCGGAAAAGGCGGTCAGCTTGAATTTTTCCTCGGCCTCGAAGCTGATGGGAAATCCGAGAAACAGCCGGAACAGGAGATGGATGGCCAGGGAGTTGAGATTTACTCATGTGTTAACCCCGAAGGTGAGGTCACTCTGGCCGCCCGGAAGATATGCGACTTCGTGCGGGCGGGGGGACGATACCGGCAGTCGGCAGTGCTGGTGCGCGGGCTCGGACGTTATCTGCCTTGGATCCAACCCGTATTTGAACGCTACCAAATCCCTTTTTTCCTCGACCGGCGTGATTCGATTTCTCATCACCCCTTGGTGGAGGTCACCCGGTGTTTGTTGCGTCTCGCAGCTTTCGGGTTTCGACATGAGGATTGGTTTTCGGCCCTCAAGACGGGGCTTGTGGCCGTGGAACAGGCGGCGGTCGATACGCTGGAGAACGAAGCGCTCTTGTACGGATGGACTCCCGACCAGTGGAGGAACGGACTCCGGGTGCCTAGCCAGGAGGCTCCATGCCATGAAGTCCTGAGAAAAACCTTGATTCGTCCCTTCACGCATTTCATCGGGAATGTTGAACAATCTCCGGGCGGGTTGACCGGAGCACGGATGAAAGTATTGCTGGAGGAATTCTGGCTGGAACTGGGAATGGAGGAAATGATCCAGGAGCTGGATGAAAAACTTGTTGGAGCCACCGGAGGTGCAAGTGCGGTTGAGACCGGGAACCAGGAGGTCTGGGAGAGAATCCGGGAATGGGCCGGGGAGATCGAGCAGGCGTTTGGGTCCGAGGCGCTGGCCTTGGCCGAGTGGGTGGAAGTTTTGGAAAGTGGTTTGGAGGAGTTGACCGTCGGGAACGTGCCTCCTTCGCTCGATCAAGTCCTCGTCGGGGCGGTGGATCGCTCCCGCAATCCGGAACTCGAAATGTCCGTGGTGCTCGGACTGAACGAGGGGGTGTTTCCTGCGCCACTGCGGCCCTCTTTTTTGCTTTCAGATGTCGAGGTCATGGAGCTTGAAAGAGAGGGTGTCAACCTCGGGAATTCCTGGGATCGCTGGATCGGTCGGGAACAATTCCTGGCCTATATAGCGCTGACCCGCGCGAGTTCCGGGTTGGTGGCGGCATATTCCCAGGCTGACGATTCGCGAAAAAGCCTGAATCCCTCTTATCTGATCGAATCCTTACGGAGGCTTTTTCCGGCAGTTGAAGTCCGGGATTTTGAGCCTCAATCACAGGAGATGGATTTCACCCACTCCTCAGAGCTTCGACCGCGATTGATGCGTGCTTATCAGAAACTGGGTGTGGCATCGGATCACGAAGTGGTGCCGGCATTTGACGAATTTCGAACACGTGCCGCGAGAATTGTTTCCTGGAACAAACCTCCGAGACTGGGCGCGGGTCTGGTTCAAGCCGCCCTGGGGAAAACCTTGCATACTTCCGTCAGCAAACTCGAACATTTCGCCTCATGCCCGTTCAAGTTTTATGCCAGCTCCATATTGCGTGTTGAAGCGAGGCGGGAGCAGGAATACGGGTTCAAGGAGCAGGGGATATATCAGCATGAACTGCTATCCGGCTTCCACCTCCACGTCAAAGCCTCCGACAAGACATGGCGTGAAATCAAACCGGGCGAAGTCCACGAAATCCTGGATAAAATTGCCCGCGAAATGGATGGCAGATACCGGTCTGATGGGATTGAGTCCACACACGCCGCCAGGTTCAATCGCGCGATGTTGTTGGAATCGGTGGAACGGTTCCTGGTCAAGTCGCTGGAGTTTTTTCCGCGTTACAGTTTCGATGTGTCCGGGGTGGAATTGAGATTTGGAAAGGACGGGCCGATCCCCCCCTGGCAGATCGCCATTGACGAGGAGCGCTCCCTTTCTTTCAGCGGTGTGGTTGACCGGATCGACCTCTTCAAGTCGTCTGGAGGCGATTCCACCCTCGTTCTGGTGGTGGATTACAAGTCATCACAGAAAGTTCTTGAAGACATCCTGATGCAAAATGGAATTCAACTTCAGCTCCCCATTTATCTGGCCATGGCAGCAGAACTCATCGGTCGTAGTGAAGATCTCAAGCCGGGACGTCTGATTCCGGTGGGAATGTTTTACGCCAGTCTGCGCACATCGAGAACCTCCGTACCCGACCGGGAGGAATCTGCTGGTTCAGACCCCTCTAAAATCGAATTGCGCGGCAGGTTCAGCAAAAAATACCTGGAGGCACTGGACAGCGAGGCGAACTCGGACAAGGGAAAAAGCAGCCTGTTCAAGTTTGGGATTAATATAGACGGAACGATTTCACGGAGGTCGTTTGAGTGCCTGGGACAGGATGAATTGGAAAAACTGCTTTCAGCGGTCACGAACGGCGCGCGTGAAATGGGGAGGCGCATTTTTGCCGGTGAAATAGCCCTCGATCCTTATGAAAAAAAGACGATGCGCGCCTGTGATCAATGCGACTACGCGGCGGTATGTGGCATCGAGCCGATGACCCATTCATTTCGAATCTTGCACCGGGGTAATTTTGAAGCCGCCGCGCCATCGCCGGGGTCTTTGGAAGAAGCGACACAATGTTGACTCCATCGCAAACAGAGGCGGTCGGGAGCCTGGGGAACGTCCTGGTGGTGGCCGGAGCCGGTGCCGGCAAGACCAGCACCCTGACCAGACGATGCCTTCACTGGCTGCTGCACTCCAACCCGAGGAGCAGTCTGAAACGCATGGCTTTGCTCACGTTCACCGAGGCGGCGGCTTCGGAAATGCGCCACCGGTTGCGGCTGGAGCTGGGTGTCTTGCTCCAGGAGAATCCGGAGGATTTATTTTTGAGGGAGCAGCTTCTGCTTCTGGATGCGAGCCCTATTTCCACCCTGCACAGCTTCTGCCTAAACCTGGTTCGCGAGCATTTTTTTCTGTTGCAGATTGATCCCGAATTCAGGGTGTTTTCAGAGGGTGAACGAGCCGTGTTGATGGACGAATTGTTGATCGCCATGCTCGAGGAAAGTTATGCCTCCGATTCCGACGAAGCGTCGCAGGTGAAGGAGCTTGTCAGGTTATATGGAAATGGATCCGACATCCCGGTCAAGGAATTGATCATGGGTCTGTTCGAGTTCAGCCAGTCGCTTCCCGATCCTGAAAAATGGCTGGACGGACAGTACCAGCTGTTTAGTCCTGGTTTTCCTGAAGAATGGGAGCGTTGGTTTTTGGAGGCTTTGAATCTCCTGGTTCAGAATGGAACAGGGCTTCTTCAACGTCAGCCGGCGGACAATCCTGCCGCCTCAAAATGCCTGAAATTTTTGCGCGACTGGAAACCGGTTTCGAGGCCGGAGGCCGGGGAAGATTTGCGGGAGTTGTGTGATTTCGCGGAACAAATTCCGCATGGCAGCAGGGAAAAGTTCTTGAAGCCACTCAAAAGTTTTTTCGACCAGGCAAAGTTTTTGCGAGCGCTTTGCCCCGGCGGGTCCGGGACGGATCCGCTCCGGGAAGACTGGGCATTGATCCAGCCACACATGCGGACCCTGGTTCGAATGTGTCTGGAATTCAGGGAAAGATTCGCAAAAGCCAAGCGAGGTCGCGCAGCCCTGGATTTTCAGGATCTGGAACAATTCAGCCTGAGGCTGCTGGTTGATCTGGAAGGGAGGACCACTCCGCTTGCATGGCGGCTCCAGCAGCGCCTGGACTTTTTATTCGTGGACGAATACCAGGATATCAACCAGGCGCAGGACGCCATCATCCAGGCGCTTTCAAGGACCGGTTCCGAAAAAAATCGATTTCTGGTGGGGGATGTCAAACAGAGCATCTACGGTTTCCGTCTGGCGAACCCCAAGATATTTCTTCATTACGAGGAAGAGTGGAAATCCGCCCCGGAATCCAGGGTGGTGTATCTCAATGAGAATTTCCGAAGCCGCGAGCTGATCCTTTGTTTTGTGAACTCTTTCTTCTGTCAGATGATGACTCCCGCCCTTGGGGGTGTGGCCTACGAAGGGACATCCGAAATCGATTTTGGAAACCCGTCCGGCCGTCATTTTTTTTCCGCCGCCACAGAGCAGTTGCCCCGGGTCCATCTCCATTTACAGGAGACCAAAAAGGCCGTTCTTGTTGGTGACGAAGCAGGCAGGGAGGAATCGCTTGGTTCTTTGGAACAAGAACTGGAATTGCTGGCTGATTTGATTCTGAAGACCAGGAAAGATCAGTTGATCCAGGAGAGCGACGGCTCCCGTCGCCCGGTGGACTGGGGTGACATGGTCATCCTGTTGCGGTCGCCTGCCTCCCGCATCTCGATTTTTAACCAGGTGTTCAGCGCGCGGTCGATTCCGCTCGTGAGCGGCCACGATTATTTTCTCAAATCCCGGGAAGTTCAGGACCTGATTTCAGTGTTAAGAGTTTTGGACAACCCCTGCCAAGACATTCCGTTGCTGGCGGTTCTAAGGTCGGGATTTTTTATGTTTTCGGACGAACTCCTGGTCCGGATCAGGATGGCGTTGAACCCTGGCCCCATCTGGCATGCATGCATGAAGTTTTCCAGGTCAGCCGCCGACGCATGCGACCGGGCTGCGGTTGTTTCCATGATTGAAAAAGTCGGGCGCTGGCGGATTCTCCGTTCCCAGTTGAGGATGGAAAATCTGCTCCAACGGCTCCTTCATGAGAGCGGATATTTGATGACGGTGGAAACCATGAGCCGCCCGGCTGAGCGCACGGCCAACATCAAGCAGTTCATCGGGATGGCGCGGGATTTCGAGGCCAGCAATCGTCCTGGAGTTTATTGGTTTCTGCGTTATATCGAGGCCCAGGAGGAGCTGCCTCCGGCTCGCGAACCGTTGAAAGCTTCCCGTGCAGAAGGGGTCCGGCTGATGAGCATCCATCAAAGCAAAGGGCTGGAGTTTCCGATCGTTTTCCTGGCCAATCTTGGCAAACGATTCAACATGGATCATAGGGATGCACTTTTTATCGACTCCCGCCACGGACTTTGTCCGAAGGTTTTTCCGCCTGGTTCACTTCCTTCCTATCCCAGCCTGGTCCGGCATCTTGGAACCATCAACAAACGGAAGGAAATTTTGTCCGAGGAAATGCGGCTGCTCTACGTTGGAATGACGCGGGCGGTTCACGATCTTTTTCTGGTCGGCTCAATCTCCTCCGTAGATTCGTTTGGATCGGAACCGAAGATGCCTGAGACGGCTGGCTCCGTGATGAACTGGATGGAGCATTGGTTGAAGGTTCGCAGCGAAACAACTGCCGGAACTTTGTTAGGCGGGTCGAAGGAGCTTGAGATTGTTGTTCACGAACCAAGGGACCGTCCGTCGGCCGTTGACCCGGGCGTTTCCTCCGGACCGGCTGTTTTCGAGAGGGCTGAGTTGGAGGTGCTGGAAAGATTGCACCGGAAACTGGAGTTTCATTACCCTCAGATTGCCGCGACCCGTCAGGCGGCCAAAGCCTCGGTTTCAAGTCTTCGAAAGGAGATGGCTTGGATGAGGGAGGAGGAATCAATGTCCACCTTCAGAACCCCGGTTGCAAAAAAAGATAAAAGCCCGTCGGAATTGGGTCCGATGGAAGTTGGAACTGCGCATCACCTGTTTTTGGAGCATCTCCAGTTGAGGCCGGACATGACCCAAAACCACCTGGAATTGGAGACGGCCCGGCTGATGTCCACGGGGATTCTGAACGCCGGTCAGGCGGGCGTGCTCAACCTCGATTCGCTGGTGCATTTCTGGCAGATGGAAGAGGGTCGTTTGATGGCCTCCCAGCCAGGCTTGGTGCGAAGAGAGATCCCGTTCACCTGCCGATTTCACATGGAAGAAATCGCTGGCATGGGTTTGATTCCGCCGGATGGGGTCCTGGACGACTGGCTTGTCATCCAGGGTGCTGTGGACCTTTTGTTCATGGACCCGAGAGGAGCCTGGATCATCGATTTTAAGACCGATCGCCTGAATCCTGTGAACCAACCGGAGTTGAGTTACCAGTCACAGATTCAACTTTACGCCCGTGCCATGGAGAAAATTCATGGTAAAAAAGTGAAAAAAGCAGCGCTTTACATGATTGAAGCCCGCAAATTTTTACCAGTCGAACTGCCGATCAACTGAAAAGCAGATCTTGATTGTCGATCGAACCCTCTTTTTTCCGTTTGCGAAAACGTCCTCCTGGATTTGTTTCCGACTTTTGGCCCGGAGAAGTAGAAGCGGGGTCGAAGACCTCTTTCGCCGGTTCCGCAGTCTCCAAAGAGACGGAGACTTTCTTCTGGATAGACCGGAAGTCAGCCTCCGTTTTTTCGGCAGGTTGAATTACCGATCCTTCGAGCACATCCTGCACAACGCGCTCCTCGGAGGGAGCGGGGAGTGGCTCCGAGATGGATGTTGGTGCTTCGGGCTTTTGGGACGTTGAGGAGGAGTCACTTTCAACCACTGTAACCAGAACCTTTCGGATGAGCTGACCTTGCAACGTGAAACCGGTGGCCAGCATGGTGGCGATGCGCTTGCCTGCATCTGGCTCCGGGGCCTCGAAGACCTGGTGCCGGTTGGGATCGAAAAAATCGTTCGGCACCACGGTGATGGGAACCAATCCGATGCGGCGGGCCGAATCCCTGCAAGCATATTGAAACTGGCTGATTTGTTCCGTCAATGCGGGTTGACCGCTCCGCTCCGCCGCCTGTGACAAGGCAAAAACGTGATCGAGGATTCGAACCACAATCTGGAGCCATTCACCTTCGCCCCGGCGGAGCTTTTCCACTTCCAGACGCAGATGGTTTTTATCGGAGTCGTCGGCCTTTTTGATGGCTTCCGCCAATTGCCGGGTTTCAACGCTCATCTTTTCGGCCACCTCCCTGGCGTGAAGCACCGTGCGATTGTTCTGATCGTGGATGGACTGCCAATGAGCTGTCGAGGCGGCCACATTCTGGCCCAATGCCTCTAATTTGTGAATCTGAGCGAGGCTCGATGTAAGCTGGGCTGAATCGAGCAACCGGACCTCCCCCTTATGTTCAAGGATATACGGCATGGCCAGCAGACTTGCGCCGAGCCCTACAGCGGCGATCGTGAGCAGGTGGTGCCAGAGAGTCAGGGGTGCCGGAGACTGGAACTGCACAGCCACTGCCGCCACCAGCAGCAACATGTCACCGACCAGAAACGGCCATTTGATGATTTGGGGCGGGGGTTCGTTGTTCATGCAAACTAACGTTTAAGACATTTCAAAAGGGGTGACCACTTCAAAATAGAAGCTCCATTGACACGGGTGCATCCCGATATTGTGGAGCCAAGAGAAGGGTGGAACTCGTCGAGCAGAAGGGTGGAACTCGTCGCGCTGCGACGAGTAGCGCCGCGTCCAGCGGCGCAATGGAAGGCCAAGAGATGCCCTCTCACGTCGAGCTGTTCGGGGAGCCGCCACCTGGTGCGCGGGCTTTCTTTGTCGCAGCGGGACAAAACCCACCAACAACTTCGGGATGGGGTGCGACTTTTTCTGTCGGTCAATTTTTTTGCTAATTCCGTCCAGTATATCCAAGTGAAAGTGTAAATGGTGAAGCTGACACCTAAATTCAGGCCACATTTGTAGGAGACGACGTGAGGAGACTCTAACTTTCTTCTCCGGATGAACA
>Ga0163152_10001519_pt1 | contig 36567 bp, 27 predicted proteins | sample OliLakLV19MP8IB2_FD_148635 | JGI IMG/M metagenome (GOLD analysis project Ga0163152, IMG submission 148635) | Freshwater microbial mat bacterial communities from Lake Vanda, McMurdo Dry Valleys, Antarctica - Oligotrophic Lake LV.19.MP8.IB-2 | ecosystem: Environmental > Aquatic > Freshwater >...
ACGCTGCCGGACACGACGGCGCGTGCGGGGCACCACATCCGCCTCCCGGTACGCATCGCCCACCCGGGCCGGGGTCTTCTGGCCGTAGCCTTTACGCTCGAGTACGACCCCGGCGCCTTCGAATCGGTCGCGATCGACACCGCCGGCGCCCTCGTCGCTGGCTCCCTCGCCCGCTTCGAGCCCGGCGATCCCGGCGAAGTTCACGGCTTTATCGCCACCGCACGGCCGGTAGCAGTTGCCGGGGATCTGTTTACCGTGGTCGCCCACGCCGGAGCGCATGAAATCAACACCCGGCTCAGGTTCTCCCGGTTCATCGTAAACGAGGGGGATCCGCCGATCGGGTTTCGGGGCGGCCGTGTCGCCATTCGCGCTCGTCCGCCTGGTGATGTCTCGGGCGATGGCCATCTGGACCGGGCCGACGCGGAAATGGTGCTCGACTTCCTGGCCGGCCGCCTCTCCCTGGATGCCATCACCTACGACGCCGCCGACGTGTCCGGCAACGGCCTCGTCTCCCCGTACGACGCCGCGCTCATCCTGCAGGCGGCCGCCGGCCTGCTTCCGTGTTTCCCGGTAGAAATCGGCTGCGATGCCGATAAACGTGTGGGCGAACGTGTGGGCGAACGTGTGGGCGAAAATCCTGGTCGATGGGCCTGGAGCCCTCCCTCGCCCGACCACTCCGGTGATTGGAGGACCCGTCTGATGCTCGACGCCACTAACGCACCCGTTTACAGCGTCGCGATCGCGATGCTACGACCGGGCTCGACCCCGGCGCAGCTAACCCCCGAACTCATCCCGCTTCCCGACGGATGGCAGTCCACCCGATTCATCCGGGGCGATTCACTGCACCTCGTGCTCGCCGGCCCGATGCCCTTACCTCCCGGCGACCTGCTGCTGTTTCCCACACCCCCTCCGGTGGGTGTCGCCGTCGCCCTCAACGACCGACGAGTGATGCCGGAGGCCCCTGCCCCGGTGTCTCCACCAGAACAACCCGCCGTCGACCTCACGCTAGCCTCGACCTTTCCGAATCCATTTTCGCGACACACCACCTTCATATTCCAACTCCCGACAGCCGGCCCGGCCCAATTGACCGTGTACGACCTCCTTGGCCGCGCAGTGGCCCGGCCTCTGGACGGCTGGCTCGAGGCCGGCGAGCACCAGCTCCCCTTCCACCGGGGCGCGCTCGGAGCCGGCGTTTACCTCTATATCCTCGACGCCGGTGGCCAGCGCGTCAGCCGGCGCCTTATTATTCAATAACGGCTTATGAACAGATCGTGGTTCACCGGGTGGCTCATGGCCGGGTGGTTCGTGGGCGGGATGTTCCTCGCACCCTACGTACGGGCGCAGGAATGCCCCACCGGCGTCTGCGCCGCGCCGGAAGGGCGAACCTACTGGGTGGATGCCCACGCCGGCAATGACAACAACCCGGGCACCGAACACCAACCCTGGGCCACCATTTCCCGAAGCACCCGCCCCGGCGTCCTCCAGCCGGGCGACGCGGTCGTGATCCGCGCGGGGACCTACCGCGAGGCCATCCTGCCCTCCACGGGTGGAGCCTCGGGCCGGCCGATTCGTTTCATGGCCCATCCGGGCGAGCGGGTCGTCATCTCCGGAGCCATTCCGCTACCGGGTGTCTGGCAACTCGCCGGCGCCGACTGGGCGCTGCCGTGGCCGTTCCCACCCCTGTGGACACGCCGCGTCCACGACGGCGTCCCGCACGACGACGACGCACGCCGGCGCGATCTGATTATCGTCGACGGTCGCGTCCTCCAACCTGTCTACCGACGCGCCGACCTCCGAGACAGCACCTTCTTCCTCGAAGGCTCACCCGATACCCCCACCACCCTGTATGTGCGGCTGCCCGCCGGGAGCCACCCATCGACCGGGATCTGGGAAACCAGCCGGCTTCCCCATCTTTTCCGAACCTCGGCGAACGAAATCGGCTGCCTGGCCGGCGAAGCGCTAAGCTACTTTCACCTCTCCGGTCTCCTCTTCGAGCATGTCGCCAACGAGGCCCAACAGGGCGCCGTGTGTATCGGCGGCGAGGAATCGGTTCTGGAGCGTGTGACCGTGCGTTGGACTAACGGCGCCGGCGTACTCGTTTCGGGTGAGGGGCACCAGCTTACCGGAGTCGAGGCCTACTTCAACGGCATGAGCGGCATCCGCGGAGAACGGTGCGACCGCTGCGTGGTCGAGCGCAGCATCTCCCGATTCAACAACTGGAAGGGGTACGCCCCATTCTGGGAGTCCGGCGGCGGGAAATGGCTTTTCACGACGCGTTCGGTGTTTCGAGAAGTCGACTTTTCAGACAACGCCGGCCCGGGGCTGTGGCTGGACATGTACAATACCGAAAACATTGTCGAGAACAGCCGCTTCCACGGTAACTACGGAGTCAACCTGTTCATCGAGTACCAGAGCAACGGTAACATCATCCGCAATAACGTGATGACCGGCGCGCGATACGCCCGCCCCTCGTTCTTTGGGTATGGGCTGCTCATCCACGCCAGCGACCAGAATCTCATCCTCCACAACACCCTGATGGCGAATGAAGGCGGCGGCATACGCATCCGGGCCGACGACCGGGGGGATGCCGCCGGCAATCGGTATCTGAACAACCTGTTCGTCGCCAACCTGAAATTCCAGGGCCTCACCGGGCGCGATCTCGCGTTCGAAAATCACCGAAGTCTGGCCCTGGCCCGTTCAAATCAGGGCGACGGAAATGTATTCTGGGGCCGGCGCTCGGCCACCAGTGAGTACCAGACGTTTTACCTGCGGCTCCTCAATACGTCGGGAGACGAAGTGCTCCGAACATCGGATCTCGCTGTCTGGCAAACACAACTGCAAACGGACCACTCTTCCTGGACCCTGCAGCCGGACGCCCACCACGGGCTCGACACCACGGACGTCATTGCCGGCTGGCGGATCGGCGCGGCTTCGGTGCTGCGGGGCACGGCCGTTCCACTATCCGGATCGTCGTCGGTCGGGGAAGATGTGGACCGCGAGCCCCGTACAACGGCCGGGGCAGACCCGGGCGCCGATCAGTTCGTGGCCGCGGTGCTCCTCGCCGGCGACGCCTCCGGCGATGGCCGGCTTTCGGCCTTCGATGCGGCGCTCATCCTTCGGGCGCTTGAAACCGGACAAGGAGTACCCGATCGTTATCCTCCGGCCTACGATCGCTCGGGCGACGGCATCGTCTCACGGCACGACGCACTGCTTGTGCTCGAAGCCATCGCGGCGGCGGAGTGACGCGGAAGGTTCATCGCAACCCGCTCACCTGGCGCGCGATGACCAGTCGCTGGATCTCGCTGGTGCCTTCGTAGATCTCCGTGATCTTCGCATCCCGGAAATACCGCTCCAGGGGCAGCTCCTTGCTATACCCGATGCCGCCGTGGACCTGGATGGCCTCGGTGGTGACCCACATGGCCGTCTCGCTCGCGTACAGCTTGGCCATACTCGCCTCAAGGGTATACCGACCGCCGTTTTTCAGTGCGTTCATCTTCGCGAGCGCCGCCTGGTAGATCAGCAGGCGGCTCGCCTCGATACGCACCTTCATATCCGCCAGCTTCTGCTGGATCATCTCGAACTGGCCGATCTTTTGACCAAAGGCCTCGCGTTCGCCAGCGTAAGCCACACTGGCTGCAAAAGCGGCCTCCGCGATGCCGAGCGCCTGCGCGGCGATGCCGATTCGCCCCGTATCCAGCACGTTCATCGCGATCTTGAATCCCTCCCCTTCCGCCCCGATGCGATTTTCGACCGGACATTCGTACCCGTCGAAATGCAGTTCACTCGTTACACTCGCCCGGATCCCCATCTTGTGCTCGGGTTTGCCCCGGTGGAAACCCGGACGATCCGTGTCGATGATGAATGCCGTGATGCCTTTGTAGCCCTTGTCCGGCTCGGTCATGGTAAACAGCAGCACCGTGTCGGCCACGGGGCCCGAGGTCACCCACGACTTATTGCCGTTGATCACATAGTGCGAGCCCGAAGCGCTTCGCACGGCGCGGCTCCGCATCCGGCTGGCGTCGCTGCCGCTTGAGGGCTCCGTCAGGCTGTATGCCCCGATTTTTTCGCCGGCGGCGACCGGTGTCAAATATTTCTGCTTCTGTGCCTCGGTGCCGGCTTGTAGCAGGGTATGGCCGAAGAGGGAGTTGTTGACCGACATGATCGTCCCGTGGCTTGCGTCAGCCCGGCTCACCTCAGATAATGCGAGGATGTACGCCATCGTGTCCATGCCGGCGCCTCCATAAACCTCCGGAATCTCGATCCCCATAAATCCCAGTCGCCCCAACTCGCGGATGGTCTCGGCGGGAAACGTCGCCGTCTCGTCGTGATGCGCCGCTATCGGGGCAATCGCCTGCTCGGCGAATTCGCGCGCCGTCTGCTGAATCAGCCGGTGATCTTCTGTGATGAAGTCGAACATATGGGAATCCTCAGATGGACATTCAGGGTGATTAACACCGTTAACAAGTATATCGATGAAAACGTTCTAAGGCTATGATCGAACATGTGAAGTTCAGGACAACGACGAGAGGTTCGAGAGTGTCGGCTGCAGCCGCCGGAAACGTTTGACTTGCCCCCCGGTGCGCGCTATAATCCGGATGTGTTTTTTGATGGCCTGTCCGCTCGCCTCCCCGCCTGATACCAGATCTCATGGATTTGCCTCGTCGCACTCCCCTCTCCGTGCTCCTGCTCGTGGTGTTGTCGGCCGTCGCCGGCTGTACGCGCGATGCGCCTACCCTCACCGTTGCGACCGTGAACAATGCCGACATGATCATCATGCAGCGGCTCTCGCCGGCATTCGAGGAGGCTACCGGCATCGAGCTGAACTGGGTCGTGCTCGAGGAAAACCTATTGCGGCAGCGCGTAACGACTGATATCGCCACCGGAGGCGGCCAGTTTGATGTCGTCACCATCGGCTCCTACGAAACCCCGATCTGGGCGCGCGAGGGTTGGCTCCTGCCGCTCAACGACCTCGGCGATGCCTATGATTATGACGATCTGCTCCCCTCCGTCCGCCAGAGTCTTTCGCTGGGCGATACGCTGTTTGCGGTGCCCTTCTACGCCGAAAGCAGCTTCACCTATTACCGGACGGACCTCTTCGAGCAGGCCGGCCTGGTCATGCCCGAAGCGCCCACCTATGCTCAGATCGCCGAATTCGCCCGACGCCTCCACGATCCGGCAAACGGCGTGTATGGGATCTGCCTTCGGGGCAAACCCGGGTGGGGTGAAAACATGGCCTACCTGAGCACCCTCGTCAATGCGTTCGGCGGCCGCTGGTTCGACATGAGCTGGCACCCGCAACTGACCTCGCCGGAGTGGCATGCCGCCCTCACGTATTATGTCGACCTCCTGGCCAACTACGGCCCCCCCGGCGCGGCGTCAAACGGGCACAACGAAAACCGCGCGCTGTTTGCCGCCGGCAACTGCGCCCTATGGATCGACGCGACTGCCGCCGCCGGCCATCTCTACAACACTGATGACAGCCGGGTGTCGGACCGCATCGGATTCGCGCGGGCACCCGTGGAAGTAACCGGAAATGGCACGAGCTGGGTGTGGGCCTGGGCGCTGGCGGTGCCGGCCTCCAGCCGAAATGCCGACGCCTCGCGCCAGTTTGTGCAATGGGCCACCTCGGCTGACTATGTTGCCCTTGTCGGCGATACGGACGGCTGGACCGTGGCGCCTCCCGGCACACGGCGCTCGACGTACGCCAATCCGGCCTACCTCGCCGCGGCCCCGTTTGCGCCGTTCGTCGAGACCGCCATTCTGTCCGTCGACCCCACCCGGCCGACGCGCGATCCCGTGCCCTACGTCGGAATTCAGTATGTGGGGATCCCGGAGTTTCAAGGGATCGGGGCGCAGGTGGGCCAGGTCATGGCGGCGGCGCTTTCAGGCCAGCAGCCAATCGACGAGGCCCTCGAAACCGCCCAGAATATCGCGGAGCGCGCCATGCGAGATGCCGGGTATATCCAGTGAGACCGTTACGAGCATGACCCCACCCCCCGCGCCCGTCCACCAACTGGGCGGCCGGCGACTCCCCGCGCCCGACTACCAACCGGGCGGCCGGCGACTCCCCGCGCCCGTCTACCAACCGGGCGGCCGGCGACTCCTCGCGCCCGTCTACCAACCGGGCGGCCGGCGACTCCTCGCGCCGGCCATCGCCGCCCTGGCCCTCTGGATGGTCGTGCCTCTGGCGATGACACTGTGGTTTTCGTTCCAGCGGTACAACCTGCTTACGCCGCAGGTGAGCGGTTTCGCCGGCGCCGCCAACTACACGTCCTTGTTTGCCGACCCAGCACTGTGGACCTCGATCGCGAACACCGTCGTCCTCGTGGGTAGTGTGCTCCTCCTCTCGATCGTCGCCGGCCTGGTAGTGGCGGCGATATTCGACGAGCCTTTTTTCGGCCGGCGCACGGCCCGCCTTCTCGTAGTGGCCCCTTTTTTTGTGATGCCCACCGTCGGCGCGCTGATCTGGAAGAATCTGCTCATGCACCCCGTGAACGGACTCTTCGCGGCGGCGGCGCGGGGCCTGGGAATGCCGGCGGTTGACTGGTTTACCGACTGGCCGATGGCGTCGATCGTCCTCATCGTGGCGTGGCAATGGACCCCCTTCGCAATCCTTATCTTCCTCACGTCAATGCAGTCCATCGACCCCTCGATTCGCGAGGCGGCGCTGCTTGACGGAGCCGGCTGGCGGGATCAGTTCCGTTACCTGGTGCTGCCGCATGTGCGCCGGGCGATTGGCATCGTCGCGATGGTAGAGGCGATCTTCCTGCTGACCGTCTTTGCCGAAATCCTCGTCACCACGAGCGGGGGACCTGGCCTCGCCACGACGAACTTGGCGTTTTTTATCTACATCAAGGCGCTCCTGCAGTACGATGTAGGCATGGCCTCCGCCGCCGGCGTCATCGCGATCGTGCTCGCCAATGGGATCGCCTTTTTTTTCATGCGCACCGTTTCGCGCACGATCGATGTATGACCTATGAATCCGTCGTCGTTTCGCCGTGTGCTGATGACCCTCGCGGGCTGGACCATCGCGCTGGCCTTTTTCCTACCTATCGCTTGGATGGTGCTCGCCAGTTTCAAGACGGAAGTGGATGCCATCGCCGCACCCTCGCTCGTTTTTTCGCCCACGATCGAGAACTATGTCGCCGTCCATCAGCGAGCCGACTACGTCCGGGCTGCCGTAAACAGCCTGTACCTTTCGCTCGGAGGTACGGCCCTGGCGCTGCTGCTTGGGATTCCGGCTGCGTATCGACTTGCGTTTTTTCCAACACGCCATACACGCACCGTACTGGTCTGGATGATATCGACACGGATGCTGCCGGCCGCCGGCGTGTTAGTACCGATGTACTTGTTGTTCACCTGGACGCGGCTGATCGACACCCACGCCGGCCTGATCGTCGTCTACGCCCTGATGAATGCCCCCATCCTCATATGGCTGCTGTTCAGCTTCTTCCGCGAAATCCCAACCGAGATCCTCGACGCCGCCCGGATCGACGGCGCATCCGCCCGCGATGAGTTGCGTCATATCCTCCTCCCGCTCGCCTTGCCGGGCATCGCGTCGGCCTCCCTCCTGTCGATCGTGCTCTGCTGGAACGAGGCGTTCTGGAGCCTGAACCTGACTACCGTGGATGCCGCTCCATTAACCACCTTCATCGCCTCATTTTCCGCCCCCGAAGGCCTCTTTTGGGCAAAATTGTCCGCCGCCTCGACACTCGCCGTCGCGCCCATCCTGGCCCTGGGCTGGCTGAGCCAGCGCCACCTGGTGCGCGGGCTGACGTTCGGCGCGGTGAAATAGTCCTGAATGCCCTATGCACGCCATCCTCTTTCCCGCGCCGAAGCAATCCCTGTACGCCGAAGTCAACTACCCGGTCTGTGGCCCCGACGAAGTCATTGTTTCCATAGAGATCTCCGGGATCTGCGGCACCGATCTCCACATCTACCGAAACGAATACCTGTCCCGCTTCCCCCTCATCCCCGGCCATGAGTTCGGGGGGCGAGTGGTGGAAATCGGGTCGGCGGTGGCCACGGGTGTCCGGGTCGGTGAGCGCGTGGCGGTAGACCCGAACCTCTACTGCGGCCAGTGCGAATTTTGCCGGACGGAGCGCTCCAACCACTGCGCCAACTGGCAGGGCATCGGCATCACGCGGCCAGGCGGATTTTCCGAATTCGTGGCCGTGCCGGCGCGGGCCTGTTACCCGGTGCCGGATACGTTTTCGCTGGCGCAGGTGGCCTTCATCGAGCCGCTCGCCTGTGTCTGTTACGGGATGTCGCGGTTGCCGGTGGCGCCGGCGGACCGCGTGCTAGTGTTCGGCGCCGGCCCGATCGGACTGCTGCTCGTCCAGGCCCTGCGGCATGCCGGGGCGAGCCGGCTCGTGGTGGTCGATAAACAAGCGGATCGGCTGGAACTGGCTACACGCCTCGGCGCCACAGCCATACGCCCAACCAATGACAGGTTGGCAGACGAACTTGCCCTGCTTGCTCCCGGCGGATTCGACATCGTCGTAGACGCGACCGGCTCGCCGGCGGTGATCGAGCGGGCCTTCGCCTACCTCAAACCCCGCGGCCGCTTCCTGATGTTCGGCGTCGCCCCGAAGGACGCCGAGATCCGCATCCGGCCGTTCGACATCTTCAAAAACGACTGGCAGATCATCGGGAGTTTTGCGTTGTGCTACACCTTTCATCAGGCGATCGATTGGCTCGACGCTGGCGTGATCGACGTCGCCCCGCTCGTGAGCCACACAGCCCCCCTGCGCGAGTTTGACTCCCTCTTTGATGCGTTCAGCCGGGGACAGACGATGAAGGTGCATCTCGTGCCCGACTGACCTGGCTCCTTCCACCGAGACCAATCCTATGATCCGTGCCCTGATTCCCGAGCCGCACCACATCGAAATCGTCCATCAAGACCTCCCTGTCCCCGGCCCTGGCGAAGCGTTGTTGCGCATCCGAACGGTGGGCATTTGTGGGTCGGACCTGCACACGTTCGAGGGCAAACACCCATACGTTTCGTATCCGGTGTGGCCCGGCCACGAGGTCTGCGCAGAGGTCGTCTCCGCCGGCGACGCCGCGCTCGTGGGGCGCCGGGTGGTCATCGAGCCCTCGTTGCCGGGCCAAGGCCGGCCCCGCTTTGAGCCCGGTCGCTACAATATCGCCACCGAGCTGGCCGTGATGGGCTTCCAGGCACCCGGAGCGATGGCCGAGTATTTCACCTGCCCGACGGATCGTCTCCACCACCTGCCCAATGGGTTTTCGGATGAGATGGGCGCCCTGGTAGAGCCGGCGGCCGTGGCGGTGCACGGTGTCCGTCGGGCCGGCCACGTTGCCGGGCTCGATGCGGCGGTCGTTGGTGGCGGCACGATCGGTATCCTTACCGCCATGGTGGCCACGGCGTACGGGGCGGCGCAGGTCCATCTGATCGAGCCCGATACGGAGCGCCTCGAACAGGCGACACGCATGGGGTTGACCGCCCTCCCATCCTCCGAGCGGCAACGCTACGATATCGTGTTTGAATGTGTGGGGGTGGAGCCGGCATTGCGGAGCGCCCTGCTGGCGTGCCGCAAAGGAGCGACGCTGGTCGTACTGGGCGTTTTCGGCGCGGAGGCGTCTGTGCCGTTCGGGTTTGTGCAGGATTGGGAGCTAGACATAAAAGGCTCGCTCATGTACACGGGTGATGACTTCCGGGAGGCCATCCGTCTACTGGCTGCCGGTCAGTTGAAGATCGATCGGCTGGTGACCCATCGGTTTCCCCTCGTCGAGGTGGAGCGCGCTTTTGCGACGGCACTGCAGCGGGGCCCCGTGCTTAAGGTGTTGTTGGATGTCTGATCTCTACGCCGCGTAAAAGCGCTCGCCGGACTCCGCCATGGCCACCAGGCGCTTGGCCGGCATGAAACGAGCGCCGTACGCCGCGGCGAGCGATTCCATACGCTGCACGACGGACCCCGCCCCGAGTTGGTCGATATACCGAAACGGCCCACCCGTAAACGGGAGAAAACCGATGCCAAATACGGCCCCGAGGTCGCCATCGATCGGGCGTTCGATGACGCCTTCGTCCAGACAACGGACGGCTTCATTGAGCATGAGGAACAGAGGTCGGTCCTGCAACACGTCCATCGACATGGGGCGATCGCCCCTTGCTTTAAAAAAGGCATACGCGGTGGCGTCAGCACCGGTGCGCTTACCGCTCCGGGCATCGTATCGATAAAAACCGCTCCGGTTCTTCTTCCCCAGCCGGCCGGCCTCGAACATCCGGACGACCGCGTGACTCACGATGAAGCCGGCTCGGTCGCCAAACAGCGCCTCGCTGCTGCGGACCACGTGCGCCGCTACATCCAACCCGACCTCATCAAACAACCGGAGCGGCCCCACCGGAAAGCCCTTCTTGTGCAGGGCGGTGTCGATGGCAGCGATCGACGCCCCCTCGTCCAGCAGCAGCAAAGCCTCGTTCATGTACGGTGCGAGGACCCGATTCACGTAAAACCCCGGGCGGTCCCGCACGACAATACACGTCTTCCCCTGCCGCACACCGAGCGCATAACAGGTTGCCAGCACCCAGTCTACCGTATGCCTGGTGCGGACGATCTCCAGCAGCGGCATCTTGGGCACCGGCGAAAAGTAATGCATGCCAATGACGCATTCCGGCCGGCTCGCCGCATCGGCCATCTCCGTGACCGACAACGACGACGTGTTGGTGGCGATGATGACGTCCCCACCGGCGGCACGCTGAATCTCGTCGATTACCTGGCGTTTGATGTCCATACGCTCGAGCACAGCCTCGATGGCTACCTGGACGTGCGCAAAGCCAGCGTAGTCGACCTGCGCTCGGAGCCGGCTCATCGTCGCCTCCGCCTCGGTGCGTGTGATCGCGCGGTAACGGACGCTTTTTTCGAGTTCAGCCCAGACGGCGCGCTGCGCGGCGGCCAACGGTGCCCCATTGACGTCTTCGAGGATCACATCGAGCCCTTTTGTGACGCTTACTTCGGCGATGCCGGCGCCCATGAGTCCTGCCCCGATCACCGCGACGGTTTGAATGGGTCGCACCTGATCAGGGTACGGGTTCTTCTTGTTGTCCGTCATGGCAAAAAACAGGGCCCGCATGGCGCGACTCTCAGGCGTGAGTAAAAGAGGCTCGAAGAGCGCTCGCTCCCGCGCATAGCCGGCCTCTGCGCCGTGACGGATACCGGTCTCGACACAATCGATGATTGCTGGCACCGCCGGATAGTTGCCTTGCGATTCTCTCAACGCCCGCTTTTTCGCCTCACGAAATAACAGCGCACGTCCCACGGGATTGGTTTCAAGCAGCCATTCGAGAAACGAGCGACGGCGGGGCGGCCTCCGTTCGCTTGCGGCGAGCCGGCGCGCCATGAGCACCGCGGCATGATGCAGCTTTGAATGATCGACCAGATCGTCCACCAGCCCCATGCTTCGGGCCTGGTACGGGTAGATCGTGCGTCCGGTCAGCATCATATCGAGCGCGCGCTGGATGCCGATCAAGCGGGGTAATCGCTGGGTGCCGCCGCCGCCGGGGAGTAGGCCGAGGCGTACTTCGGGCAGGGCCAGGCGTGTCGAGGGGTCGTTCGAGGCAATACGCCCATGGCAGGCCAATGCCAGTTCAGTCCCGAGGCCCATACACGCGCCATGGATCGCGGCGACGCAGGGTTTTCGGCTGTGTTCGAGACGCGTGAGCGCCTCGTGACCGCGAGCCTGGATGGGGGTAAACTCACCGGGCCCGGAGATATCGAACGCCTTGATGTCCGCGCCGGCGATGAAGTTGTCTTTTCGGCTGATCAAGACGAGCGCCTGGACATCCGGGTCGTTCTGCACGGCATCGAATACCGCCCCGAGCACCTCGATCACGGCTGGCGAGACGACGTTCTGGGGTTCGAGCCGATGGTCGATCCAGAGGGTGGCGACGCCATCTTGTTTTTCGACGGTGATGAAGTCCTCGATCTGCATCATGTCTCCCGTAGCGTCAGGAATCGTATCGTTTTATCAGCATGGCGTGCCCGTGGGCGCCGGCCGCGCAAGCGGCGAGTAGCCCGTACGTGCCGCCCACGTGCTGAAGCCGGTTGGCCGTCGTCGTCAGCAGCCGGGCGCCCGTGGCGCCAAAGGGGTGACCGATGGCGAGTGACCCACCCCACCGGTTAAATCGGTCCATGTTGATCTGGCCCACAGCTTCTTCTCGACCGAGGTAGCGACGTGCGAAGTCATGTGATGCCAGGGCTTCGATATTGGCGAGGACCTGGCCGGCGAAGGCCTCGTGGAATTCAATCACATCCAGGTCCGCCAGCCTCAGCCCGACGCGGGTCAGCAATTTCGACACGGCGTAGGTGGGCCCAAGGAGCAGCTCGTCGGTGAGGTCCTGCCCGGTAAAGACGAAGTCGATCACCTCGGCAAGGGGCGACAGGCCGGCCTCCAGCGCGGCGCCCTCGTCCATCAGTAAGACGGCGGCGCCGCCGTCCGTGAGAAACGACGAGTTGGCGGCGGTCAGGGTGCCGTAGCGGCGGTCGAAAGCCGGCTTGAGCCGGCCGGCCTGCTCGAGGCTGGTATCTGGGCGAATGCCGTTGTCTGCCGTAATGGCTTCAAACGTCGGTGGAATGGATACCGGGACGATTTCGCGGGGCAAGTGGCCGTCCGCATGCGCCTGCGCGGCCAGGTGATGGGAACGGACGGCGAAGGCATCCTGCGCCTCGCGGGTGATTCCAAAGCGTGCGGCCATGATGTCGCAGTCCTCCCCCATCACCCGTCCGGTGCTGAACTCCGCCACTTCCGGTCGCTCCGGGAAAAAATCCGCCGGCCGGAGGGAGGCGGCGAAGCGGAGGACACCCCCCAGCCCCCTCAGCTTCTGTGCATGAAACAGCTTGGCCCGCATCGCCTTCCGAAACTGGATGGGCGCGTCGGAGACCAGGTCGACCCCGCCGGCGATGACCGCGTTCGACCGCCCGGCGGCAATCTCGAGGCACCCGTCCGCGATGGCCCGGTTCGCCGAGATGCAGGCCTGAGACACCGAGTGGCAGGGCGCGGAGGCCGGGATGCCGGCCGTGATGGCGGCTTCCCGGGCTACGTTCGGCGTTTTTATGTTGGCGATGACCGCCCCCAGAATGACCTGATCGACACGCTCCGGCGGAAGGCCCGTCCGGTCCAGCACTCCTTTAATCGCAAACTGGCCGAGGCGATAGGACATCAGGTCCATGTACCCCGTGCCGGCCCGGAGGAACGGGGTACGGCAGCCGTCGACGAGGACGACGTTGCGGGTGGTGGGCGGACGCGGCGCCATCAGTCTTCGTACGACTCATCCACGCCGTTCGCCACCAGAGCGCTCTTGGGTTTTTTGGGGCCGTGGGGGTCCATGCCCATCGCTTCCTTCACCCGCTTCTTGATCTCCTCCTGCATGGCGGTGGATTCCCGGAGCCAGTTTTTCGTCGCCTCGCGGCCCTGGCCGATTTTCTGGTCCCCATAGGCATACCAGGCCCCACTTTTCTGGATGATTTCGTAGGTGACGGCCAGGTCGGTGAGTTCGCCGGAAGAAGAAATTCCCTCGCCGTAGATGATGTCGAACTCGGCCTCCCGGAATGGCGGGGCGACCTTGTTCTTGACCACCTTGACGCGGGTCCGGTTGCCAACCACCTCCGTGCCTTCCTTGATCGCGCCGATGCGGCGAATGTCCAGACGGACGGAGGCGTAAAACTTTAGCGCACGTCCGCCGGTCGTCGTCTCCGGGCTGCCGAACATCACCCCGATCTTCTCACGGATCTGGTTGATGAAGATAAGCACCGTGTTCGTCCGGTTCAGGGTGCCCGTGAGCTTACGCATGGCCTGGCTCATGAGGCGGGCCTGGAGGCCCATGCTGCTGTCGCCCATGTCCCCTTCCAACTCGGCCTGCGGGACGAGCGCGGCGACGGAGTCGATCACGACCACATCCAGCGCGCCGCTGCGCACGAGCATGTCGCAGATGTTGAGGGCCTGCTCGCCGGCATCCGGCTGGGAAACCAGCAGGTTGTCTACATCCACGCCCAATTTCTTCGCATATGTCGCGTCGAAGGCGTGTTCGGCGTCGATAAACGCGCATGCGCCGCCGGCCTTCTGAGCCTCGGCAATGATGTGCGTCGCTAGTGTCGTCTTACCGGACGACTCCGGGCCAAAAATCTCGATGATGCGCCCCCGGGGCACGCCCCAGACGCCGAGCGCGGCGTCCAGCGCCAGCGAACCGGTGGATATCGTCTCCATGATCGCGATAGGCGCATCACCCAGGCGCATGATCGCCCCCTTGCCAAACTGTTTCTCGATCTGCTTGACCGCCAGGTCCAGCGCTTTCTGCTTCGGAGTTTCGGATGCTGCCATGGGTAGGGTTTATTTGGGGTGAAACGGCGTGATTAGCATGTCGGCAGTCAGTTTACGAAGCCCGAGTGACAACCGTGTGTCATAGCCTATCTCCCCTGGTTTTTGCGTTTTTTCCGCATTGTTGCCAGCGGTAGATGCCATACTAACATATCTCACACATATTCGCAAGCCGGCGTCGTTATTTAACGAACGCGGACTGTGGACGGTGCGCGCCGCTATATTATGATAGACGTATTCGGGCGCCTGGACGTACCCTCAGACGAGCAACTTTTTCCGTAGCAGGTCCAGCACGGCCATGCTAGCGTACTGTTTGTTGGGCAGCCGCTCCCGCCGCGTCTCGATCAGTTGGGCCTCGGCGCCCGAGGCATCCGCATACCCGATCCAGACGGTGCCGACGGGCTTTTCCGGGGTACCGCCTCCGGGGCCCATGATGCCGGTGGACGAGAGACCGATGTCGGCGTCCAGCAGCCGGCGGACCCCCAGCGCCATCTGTATCGCCACCTGTTCACTCACGGCGCCTTCGTGACGCAGGACCTCCTCAGACACCCCCAGCACCGTGCTTTTTACGCTGTTACAATAGGCGATCACGCCCCCCTTGAAGTACTCCGAAGCCCCGCTGATATTGGTGATGCGGTCCCCGATGAGCCCTCCGGTGCAGCTCTCGGCAGTGGCCACAGTCAGCCCCCGCGCCATCAATAATTTCCCGACCGCCTGCTCAAGCACGTCTTGATCGATGCCGACAACAAACGCGCCCAGCCGCTCCTGTACCCGGGCGGCGAAGCTTTCTACCTGACGATTGGCAGCCTCCGGCGTCTTGGCAAACGAGGAGATGCGGAGGCGCACGCTCCCCATGTCGGGCAGATACGCGAGGCGTTGTCCGGGATCGAGGGTTGCGACAATATCGCGGATCTGCTCTTGGAGGTGTGATTCGCCGATGCCCAGCGTATGGATGGTGAGGTGTTTGATCGTCCGCAGGCTGTCCGAAGTCGCCAGCCGGGGCATCAGATGGTCCGCCACGATGCGTTTCATTTCGCGCGGCACCCCCGGGACGACGAGCAGGGCACTCTTACGTCCTCGATGCTCACCGGCGAACCACAACCCGGGCGCCGTGCCTACGGGATTATGCAGCACTTCGCAACCCAGCGGCGCCATGGCCTGGCTCCGGTTACTTTCGGGCATCGTCCGCTTGAACCGTTCAAATAGGTGGGCGACGTGGTCGAGTACGTCCTGGTGGAACACCAGCGGGACCCCGAGAAAGCCGGCGACCGCTTCGCGCGTCACATCGTCGTGGGTAGGCCCGAGGCCTCCCGTCACCACCACGAGATCCGCCACCGCCCACGAACGCGCGATTGCGGCCTCGATCACCGGCTGATCGTCCGATATCGTCAACGCCTCCGTCACGTCCACCCCCGCCAGCGTCAATTGCTCTCCCAGCCAGGCCACGTTCGTATTTATTACCTGCCCGATGAGCAGCTCGTCTCCTACGGTGATGATGTGCGCGGTCATAGGCGTTGACGCGTTGAACGTTTTCTCGTTGAACGTTACCGAGGGATTTGCTCCCGCGCCACGACGGCCTCGCTCCAGGCCTTTGGGTCCTTCCGCCAGGAATCCAGGGCTTCTCTCGCGTTTTCGGGGATGCGGCCCTCGGCGGCGGCCACATCCATCAGGGCGGCGAACGTCGTCAGGGTATACGCCGGAACGCCGGCCTCCTTAAACAAGTGGTGTGCCTCGGGAAATCCGTAGGAGAAGATCCCCAGAACAGCCTCCACGACCGCGCCGGCTTGCTGGAGCACACGAACGACCGCCATCGAAGAGCCGCCCGTGGAGATCAAGTCTTCGATGACCACGACGCGTCGACCGGGTTCGAGTTGGCCCTCGATCTGATGCAGTCGGCCATGTTCTTTTGGTTTAGAGCGTACATAAACCATCGGCAGGTCCAACACCTCGGCGAGCCATGCCGCATGCGGGATGCCAGCCGTCGCGGTGCCGGCAATCACGTCCGGGCTAAGCTCGTACTGATCGATCAGCTCGCCAAACCCCCTCGTGATCTGGCGGCGGATGTCCGGATGGGCCATGGTGAGGCGATTGTCGCAGTAGATAGGCGACTTCAGGCCCGAGGCCCACGTAAAGGGGGCCTCCGGGGACAGGGCTACGGCGCCGATGGACAGCAGCGCGCCGGCGATGCGGCGCTCGCGCGGATTAAAATCTGGGGGGGGATGGGTAGTCACGACGTACCCTCTTCTCGCTTAAGCACGTATAACACGCCCGTCCAGACTGTAAAGCCGACCACAAAAAGCAGGCAGATAAAGGGAATGACGCTGCCCAGCAGCCAGTTGGCGTATGCCCCAACCGCGCCGGCCATCTTCGTCATCGTCATCAGCAACAGCGTGGCGATCAAGAAGGTGAGTTGGACGGTCGTCTTCGCCTTCGCCAGCGGCAGGGTTTTCAGGCTGCGGCCGCGGGATTCGTTCCAGGCCCGGAGCAGCGTTACCGCGAGGTCCCGAACGGCGATCAGTGCCACGGCCCACCAGGGCACTACATGGGGGATGAGCAGCGCCAACGCGGTGAACGTTCCGAGCACCAGAATCTTGTCGGCAAACGGATCCAGGAACTGCCCCAGACGCGAGGGGACCGCATAGGAACGCGCCAGCTTGCCGTCATAATAATCCGAAATCGCCGCGATCACGAAGACCACAAAAGCGCCCAACCGGCCGGCGAACGACTCGGAGAATAACAGAAACAACACCACAGGGGTGAGTACGATCCGGGCGATCGTAATGGCGTTCGGGACATTCTTCATGTACAACGGGCTACTGCTCATGGGCGGGAATATACGGTAACGCCGGCCGTTTTTCCTTGAGGACTTTCGTCAAAAATAACGGATCCTACTCAATGTTTGTATGGCGACACGATATATCGGGTCCCAACGTCTTCGCCGACTCTGTCAGCCGGCACGCCGCTGTTACACGCAGTAAGCCCTTTTTTCCGGTCGCGGGGCGGCCTGGTCTGACAGAGTGGCGCACTTTTTACAATGGCATCTTTCTTGATGAAACGCCCTCTGTGAAAAACAACTCCTCGGGCAGATTACGCAGGAGTGGGCGCGGGCCGATTGCGCAGACCGGTTGTACCATAGGTCGCGCGGGACGCAAACGCCGTAATCAGTCGCGTATCGTTCATCGATAGAAATCAACGGATACAATGGGTAAGACAATTGGAATCGATCTCGGCACGACGAACTCGGTAGTGGCCGTTATGGAAGGGGGTGAGCCGGTCGTCATCACGAATGCCGAGGGTGCGCGTACGACGCCGTCGGTCGTGGCATTTAAGACGGACGGGGAGCGGCTCGTCGGCGCGCCGGCAAAACGGCAGGCCATCACCAACCCCAAGAACACCCTGTTCTCCATCAAGCGCTTCATGGGCCGCATGTTCGGCGAAGTGACCGAGGAGATGAAGACCGTCCCCTACCAGGTCGTACAGGGTGAAGGCGGAACGGCGCGTGTCGATGTAAACGGACGCGTCTACACCCCACAGGAAATCTCGGCGATGGTGCTCCAAAAGCTGAAGCAGACCGCGGAAGATTACCTTGGCGAGAGCGTCACGGAAGCCGTCATTACCGTGCCGGCGTATTTTAACGACGCCCAGCGTAAGGCCACCAAGGAGGCAGGCGAAATAGCCGGCCTGAACGTGCGCCGCATCATCAACGAGCCCACCGCCGCCGCGCTGGCCTACGGCCTCGACAAGAAGGACACCGAGCGCGTCATCGCCGTGTACGACCTGGGCGGCGGCACGTACGACATCTCGATCCTGGAGCTCGGAGACGGCGTGTTCGAGGTAAAATCCACCAACGGCGACACACACCTGGGCGGGGACGACTTCGACCAGCGCCTGATCGACTACATCGCCGACGAATTCAAGAAGACGGAAGGGGTTGATCTCCGCAAGGACCCGATGGCCCTCCAGCGCCTCAAGGAGGCCTCGGAAAAAGCCAAAATCGAGCTCTCGAGCGGCGCGCAGACGACCATCAACCTGCCCTTTATCACGGCCACGCAGGACGGTCCGAAGCACCTGAACATGGAGCTACCCCGCGCCAAGTTCGAGCAGCTGGTGGACGACCTCGTCGACCGCACGATCCCGCCGATGGAGAAGGCGCTTCGCGACGCCGGCCTCAGCAAGAGCGAGATCCATGAAGTGATCCTCGTAGGTGGCTCGACGCGTATCCCGCTCGTCCAGCAGACGGTCGAGAAATTCTTCGGCAAAAAGCCCAACCGCTCGGTGAACCCGGACGAAGTCGTCGCCCTTGGCGCGGCCGTCCAGGGCGGCGTCCTCTCGGGCGACGTGAGCGACGTGCTCCTGCTCGACGTCACCCCGCTTAACCTGGGCATCGAAACCCTGGGTGGCGTGATGACAGTGCTTATCCCGGCAAACACGACCATCCCGACCCGCAAGAGCGAAGTGTTCTCTACGGCGTCGGACAGCCAGCCGAGCGTCGAGATCCACGTTCTCCAGGGCGACCGCGAGATCGCGGAAGGCAACCGGACGATCGGGCGATTCCACCTCGACGGCATCCCGCCGGCGCCCCGCGGCATCCCGCAGATCCAGGTCAGCTTCGACATCGACGCCGACGGGATCCTGAGCGTCGGCGCGAAGGACCAGTCGACCGGCAAGGAGCAGACGATTCGCATCGAGGCCTCCAGCGGTCTGTCGAAGGACGATATCGAGAAGATGCGCACCGACGCCCGCTCCCACGCCAACGAGGATAAGAAGCGCCGCGACACGGTCGAAAAGACTAACTCCGCCAACGCGCTCGTGTACACGACCGAGAAGAACCTCAAGGACTACGGCGACAAGATCTCTCCTGAGAAGCGGGCGAAGATCGACGCCGCGCTCGAGCGGCTGAAACTGGTGTCGGCCGCGGGCAGCGAAAAGGTGAGCGAGATCGAGTCCGCCATGGCGCAGTTGAACGACGCCTGGGCGGCCGCCGGCGAGGACCTTCAGAAGGCCAGCCAGGAAGCCGCCGCGAATGGCGCCCCGGCCAGTGACGCCGGCGCCGCCGGTGAGGAGGTGAAAGACGTCGACTACGAGGTGGTGGACGACGAGGAGGAGAAGAAGTAATCGCGAGGGTAACGAAACCCCGTTTCCCAACCGGTAGAGACACGAAACATCGTGTCTCCAAAAAGGCCGTGCATGCCGTTAATGACCAAAACCCCCGACGCCGCGTGGTGTCGGGGGTTTTGATTTCCAGACAACCCGAGATTTCGCGGCGCGCCAAACCCTACAACAAACCCAGCTGATAGGCCCGGGCGATGGCGCCAGGAGCCGAGTTCACGCTGAGCTTCTCGAAGATATTGCGGACGTGGTTATTGACGGTATCCGGGCTGATGTTCAGTAGCGCCGCGACCCGCTTCTGGGTCGCCCCGGTCGCGAGGTGAGCCAGCACCTGGGACTCGCGGGGGGTCAGGTGGATCACCGGATCGCCCTTGAAATGGTCGAGGATACGCGTGGCGATGGGCGCCGCGACGTGAAAAGCCCCCTGCGCCACCTGCCGGGTCAACGAAAGGATCTGGTCGATGGGCATATTTTTGACGATATACCCGACGGCGCCGGCGCGGATCGCGCTGAAGATACGGTCCGGCTCCTCGTACGCCGTCAGCATCAACACCTTGATCCCCGGAAACTGAGCCGTCAGCACCCGGGTGGCGGAAATCCCATCGATGCCCGGGAGCCCGATATCCATCAGCACCATGTCCGGCGGCACAAACTCGGGCTGCAGGGCGATATAGGTTTGCATGTCCTCGACGGTCTCGAACGCATGCGAGACGTGCAGGTCGATCTCCGCGTCGAGCACATCGACCAGTTCGATTCGGTACGTGGTTACATCTTCGACCACCCAGAGAGTGATGAACGTCGGCGCGGTATCGGGTGCTGACATGACGGCGATTTGAGCTGTGTTACGATTGTAGACAGATGAACATAACCGAATCTCACCCGAAAATCTATGGCACGTTCACGTCAGATGGAGCGTGATTCGGATCGTCGCGCCCTGCCCTTCGCTCGATTCGATCTCCAGATTGGCGCCGACGGCTCGCGCCCGGCGCGGGAGGGTGTGCAGGAGCTTGCCCGTGGCGCCGCGCCCGGCGGGGAAGCCGTTGCCGTTGTCGATCACTTCGATGCGGAGGGCGTCTTTTGACGCGACGATGCGGAGGCGGATGGTTGAGGCGCCGCTATGGCGGACGGCGTTGCGCAGCGCCTCCTTTGTCATCATATAGACATGCCGGCGGGGCTCCATCGCCAGCGACCGCTCCGTATCCAGGCCGTGGACTTCTATCTCAAGCAAATCCGGCGACACCAGCGTCTGGGCCGCCCGCTGGAGATGCGACACCAGGTGCCCCAACGTATCGTACTCTGGTTCGATGAGCCAGACATGATCGCTGAGGTCGCCCGTCATCTGGCGCGCCGAATCCATGTGGGCGTGGGCGCGCTGCCGTTCGGCTTCGGCGATGGACCCGTTGCGCAGCAATCGGTTGAGAAACATGGCCATGCCATCGAGCCGGCTGCCCATGTCGTCGTGCAGATCGTCGGCGATCTGTTGCCGCGTGGCGTTCAGGTGGTCACGTTCTCGTATGCGTGCCCATACGAAAGCGGCCGGCAGGGACAACAGCAGCACGATGCCCGCCAACTGGAACCAGACCGTCTGGTAAAATGCCGCCTGAATCTTGATCGACATCCGGGTTTCGGGGCCCAGGACACTGTCGTTGTTTGATCCGCGAACGCGAAAGGTGTAGGTTCCGGGAGACAGATTAGGGTAGCTGGCAAGCCGGCCGCCGAGGTCGGGCACCCAGCCGGCGTCGACGCCGTCCATCCGGTATTCGTAGCCGTTTTTCTCCGGCGCATCAAATGCGAGGGCCGCGTACGTGAAGGCGAGGAAGTTCTGGTCGTGACGGAGCCGCAGCATCCGTTTGTACGACGCCAGGGTATCCAATGCCATGGGCGTATTAAAGAGCAGCACGTCGCTCACGATCACCCGAGGCGGTACCAGGTTGTCTGAAAACAGGGCGGGGTCGAACGACACCACGTAGGAATCGACAGCAAAATGGAGCCGGCCGTCCGGCTCTCGGGTGCATCCATCGCCATAAAACTCCATGCCGGGCAGCCCATCCGCGAGGGAATAGTGCAGGAACGCCCTGCGCGGACGCCCCGATTCACCCACCGCGTCAGTATCCATGCGCGCCAGGCCGTTCCCCGTTCCCAGCCACAGCCGGCCGGCCGCGTCTCCCAGGATACACGCCACCGTGGCGTCGGGCAGCCCATCCTCGACGCTCCAGGTCGTAATGTGATCGTCCTCCGGGTCGACGCGCGAGAGGCCGCCCCCCTCGTGCCAACCCACAGGGCGCCGGCGTCGTCTTCGTACAACGAAACGACATTTCGGGATCGCAGACTATCGGCGCCCACCCGTTCGAACCGAAGGGTAGGCGGAAAAGCGTCGTCCTCGACGATCTGGATGCGGGCCAGTCCCCCGTCGATGGTGCCCACCCAGAGGCGTCCCCGGCTGTCCTCGAACACGGTCCATACCGAGTTGGACGGAATGCTGGTCGGATCGTCGGGGTCGTGGAGAAAATGCATCACCTGTTGTCCGAGCGGGTCCAGCAGGGCGAGACCGTCGTGGACGGTCGCCAGCCAGATCCGTCGTCGGCTGTCTTCAAAAACCTTGTAGATCAGGTTGTCGCGGAGACGCGGGATGGACGTCGGGCTGGCGTCGTAGATCCGCATCATCCCCGTGCGCGCATCGATTCGTACGACGCCGCGTGACGACGTGCCGGCCCAGACATGGCCCGATCGGTCGCGCATCACGGAGAGCACGTCCATCGAGGGCAACCCTTCCGCGCGCCCGACGGCCTGGCTCGGCCCTCGCCCTACACGGTGCAATCCGCCGCCAATGCTCGAGACCCAGAAACTCCCATCGTTTTCGAGCGCGACGGCGGTAGTGCGCGCGTTAAACGGCAGCGACACAAAGGGGCGGGTTGCCGGCAGCCGCGTCAGTCCATCCCACGTCCCGATCCACAACACGCCCGAGCGGTCGCGCATGAACGAGGAGACCCGGTGGCTCGGCGGGCTATCGGGCGCGGGGCCGGGAGTCAAGGTACGCAGGATGCGCCCTGTCGACTGCTCCAGCTGGACGAGCCCGGCGCCCCAGGTGCCGGCCCACACGCGTTCGTCCCCATCCACAAACAGATCGAGAACGTACCGCGTCGTTTCTTCGGGCGGCACAAACGGGGTGCGGATCACCGCGCGCGTCCGGGGGTGGAGGCGATAGACCATGCCCGTCCCGCCGGCCCAGATCAAGCCCGCCCCATCGACCGTGAGGCTCGATATCCAGGGCTCCGGGGTGTCGAGCGAGAACCGCGTGAGCGGACCGCCATCCGCCGGCGCGAGTGTCAGGCCCCCTCCCCCGCCAATCCATAACCCTTCCACCGTCTCGAGCACCGAGAGTGTCGTATCCGAAGAAGGGAGACCCGTTGGAACGAGCGCGTCGTGGCGGAGCGCGGTGAACGTTTCGAGAGCCGGATCGTACCGGTTCACGCCTCCTTCGAAGGTCGCGATCCAAACCGTGCCGGACGGAGCGGCCAGCACCTGCCGGATATGATCGTTGGTCAGGCTACCGGGGTCGTCGGGGTCGTGCAAGAACTGGCGCACGGCGCCGGTGCGTGGATCGAGTCGGTTAAGGCCGCGCTGCGTGCCGACCCAGATGTACCCCTGCGTGTCCTCGGCGATGCCGTGTGTGCTGATGATCGAGTTCGAAAGCGTGGTGGAGTCGCCGGGGATGCTGCGAAAAGCCGTAAAGGCAAACCCGTCGTAGCGATTCAGGCCGTCCGTGGTGCCGATCCAGACGAAGCCCAGTTGGTCTTGCAGGAGGCTGGTGACCGCGTACGAGGAGAGACCGTCGGCGGCTGAGAGGACTTGGCCGGTCTGGGCGTTGGCGCTGGAGAGCGCCAGGGCGAGTGCGACGCAGATCACGAGCCGGCGAGGGGTGGCCATCGTACCCGAAAACAGTTGGCGTGAGGTAGAGCCCCCTGCCGTGCACCAGAGGGAGCCGATGGGAAGGGGGCGTGCCGGGTTGAACCTACACCAACCGCTCAGGACATGCAAGGGGGTCTCACCCGGGCATGATCGGGAAGGCCGGAAACAGTTCGTCCCAGCGCAACCCTTGGGCCCGTTCGGTCACCTCGGGGATGGCATGGAGTTGAATGGGCAGTGCTTTTCCCTCTTCTCGGTTCGTATCCTGGCCGCCGGCATCGCGATAGTCCACGCCCCGGAGGGATGGTTCGTCGTGGGTGGCGGTCGGAATGGGGTCGAGCACAGCGTGGCCCTGATCGCCATCTTCCTCGCTGTCGCCTGGGCGGAGTGGAAAGGCCGCGACACCTGCTGTGGTCAAATGCGTGTATTAGACGACCCACTTGCCGTACCTTCAAACACGAAGGCTCCCCCTCGGCTCACGGCTATTTCCAACCCGGTTCAACACCTCCCAGGATCCTGTGCCTCATGAAGACCCAGTCTGCCGACACCCACCCAGAAGCCGAAAAAGTACTCATCGCCCTGCTCCGCGCTACGAGCCCTGCGAAAAAGTTCGCCATGATCCGCTCCTTGACTCGCACGGCCTTCCTCCTTTCCCGCAGAGCACTTGAGCGCTCGAACCCGGACCTTTCCCAACGGGAGTTAGATCTCCTTTTTGTTGAGCATCATTATGGAAAAGACCTGTCCGAGCGCCTCGGAAAGTATCTGAACGACCGAGATCGAAATGGATAATTCCGATGTCTTGCTGGCGCTTCGACCAGTTATTGCGGCTTTCGATGCATTGTCTGTTCGTTATTTCATCGGTGGATCCGTTGCAAGCTCGCTATATGGGATGGCGCGCACGACATTGGATGTGGACATCATCGCGGAGCTACGGCTTGCACAGGCGGCAACACTGCGATCTTTACTCGAAAAGGAGTTTTATGTGGACGAAAACATGATTCTCGATGCGATTCGTCAGGGAGCATCCTTTAATCTCATCCACCTCGCGACACTGATTAAAATCGACATTTTCATTCACCGGCGCAGTGAGTATCAGGAAATGGTCATTCACCGGCGGTCAGAGGATACGCTGGAAGATTCGAGTGACTCTCCATCGATTTATTTCGCATCACCCGAAGATGTCATTCTCACCAAGTTACAATGGTATGATTTGGGGAGTAGAATCTCGGAGCGTCAATGGCTGGACGTAATTGGGGTCATCAAAGTGCAGCACGCGTCTCTTGATGCCGAGTATCTCCAAACCTGGGCAACCCACCTGGGTTTGTCCGAATTGCTCCGAAAAGCGTTTCAGGATGCCGGCTTCGTCTGACTCCCGCCCCCATTCACACCCCGAACAACCGCCGCGCTGTGACCGTCGTCACCTCCGCCACGACATCCCCCGAAACCCCCTTCACCTTCGCCAGCCTCTTGACCACCTGGAATGCCCCCGTTCTTTGATCCAGCCTTTATGTTAGTGCCGGCACAGGGTTTTGGGTTGGTTTGACACCGGCAGCATATGCTGCCGGTGTCAAATAATTCAGACTGCTGTGGGGGCGGTATTCGTTGTACCGCCGCCGGAACTGCTCCGACAGCACCCGGGCTTCGAGTACCGTCGCAAAGATCTCGCGGTTGAGCAGTTCGTCGCGAAACGTGTTGTTGAAGCTTTCGATCGGCGATTGTCTATCGCCTTTCCGTTTTGCCACGGTGCCCCCGGCTCAATGTAGCGCGTCTCCACGTTTGCTGCTTTCAGATAGTTCCGGAGCGCCTTCGCAACGAACTCCGGGCCGTTGTCGCTGCGCAGATTCGCCGGGGCGCCGTGAACGGCGAAGAGCCCCTCTAGCACCTCGATGACACGGCGCGACGTGATGCCGCGCGAGACGTCGATCGTAAAACATTCGCGGGTGTACTCGTCCATCACCGGCATGAACTTGATCTGGCGGCCATCCTCGGTCGTATCGAACAAGAAATCGACGCTCCATACGTGGCCGGGATGGCTCGCCTTCAAACGCACGCACCCGTTCTCACTCGTACCGATACGGCGCTTCTTGTGCTGCCGCTGAGGCACCTGCAGGCCCGCCTCCTTCCACAACCGATGGATGCGTTTCTGATTCACCTGCCAGCCTTCGCGGCGCAGCAGCGTCGTAATCGTTCGGTAGCCCATGCGCGGATTCTCGGCCGATAGTCCGTGCATACGCGTGACCACAGGGCGATCACGATCTGGCTTACGGCTGTCGTAGCGCTGAGTAGAGCGCGCCTGGCCAAGTGCTCGACAGGCCCGTCGTTCGCTGATGCCCAGCCCGTCCTTCACGTGACGGATGGCATCGCGGCGGCGCGACGGGCTCAATACTTTCCCGCGATCACCTCTTTAAGGATATCGATGTCCAGATCCTTGTCGGCCAGGAGCCGCTTCAGGCGGGCGTTCTCCTGTTCGAGCTCCTTCAGGCGCTTGACCTGATCGCGATCCATGCCGCCGAACTGCTTCTTCCAGCGGTAGAAGGTCTGCTCGGTGAAACCAAGCTTCTTGACCGCCTCGGCGATCGTTGCGCCCTGGGCCGTCATGGCCTCGACTTTCCGAAGGTGAGTGATAATCTGCTCAGACGTATGCCTCGTTCGTTTCATCGTGCTGCTGATTGGGGTGCAGCACCCACTTAAACATTGGATCCGATTTTTGGGGGCATTCCACACCAGCCGGGTGTACGCCGGCTCGTTCCGCTGCCCACGGTGCGGCTCCGGCGCCAGGAACGGGGCGTCGGTCTCCAGGACGAGGTGCTCAAGTGGGATCTCCTGCCCCAGAGCCGCGACGCCGCTGTTTTTGAACGTCAGCGTCCGCCAATCACCAGCAGGAATTCCAGCTCGATACCCTCTTCCGCCAGCCACGTCGGTCCGCCGAAGCAGTGGAATATTCCCTGCGGCCGGGGTCGCCGGCGCCCCCTTCCTTCAGCATCCTCACGGTGTCGTGGTAGACCTCCTCTCGCCCCTGCTTGTCGTGCGTGTGGAGAATCTATCGCCTTAAAATCGGCGTCTGTCGCCTCCCGGTGTCCGACAGATGGAGGGCCGCGCAGGCGTAGAGGCCCGCGTGCCGGTCGCACAACGCGATCGACTTCTTGATGGGTGAGAAGTCGATCGCCGGCACAATGAAGCGGAGCCGGACATCATACGGGAAGTCGATCTCAAGAACGGCGCTGCCGATTGACGCAGACGGCGCAATCTCGACAAAGTCGGAGGTGGGCGACGAACACCGGCGAAACTTCGCGCACCAGTAGTAAACGACAGGCTCAGGGATGGCGTGGGCTTCGCAAAAGGCGCTCTGCGACAATCCACTGGCGTGATAGGCATCGACAAGAGGATACATCTGCTCGGACGTGCGGCGAGATCGGGCCATGGCATATGTTTTTGCGCCAAGTTAGCGCGTGGCGCCGTGGCCGGCAGGACGGGGTTCACCGGGCGCTTACTTTCTAACAACAAAGGGGGCCCTCACCTTAGAAGGATCATAGATCTCGTTTTGTTAAAGCTACCTGCCTGCAGGGTATAGAAATACAATCCGCTCTGCCACCCTTCCCCAACAAAAGTCACCGTGTGGTGGCCGGCAGATTTGAGCTCATCCACCAAGACTCGCACTGCTCGACCGAGCGCATCGTAAATCGTGAGCGTCACCGGACGCGCTTCTGGTAAGGTGTACGCAATGCGAGTAGATATGCTGAATGGGTTAGGATAGTTTTGCTCCAATGTGAAATCAGATGGAATCTGGGCGATCCTGTCATCTGTCGTTGTTGAAACTCCCACCAACGCTATCGAATAAATGCCGCTCACAGAAAGCGACTTTGCATTTCTAGAGGCTATTTCTATAACATACGTGCCAAAAGTCCGCGTTGAGTCGGTAATTTGTAACTCCCAGTCAACGATTTGCTCTGCATCAGCTTCAAGGCCAACAATGCTTATCTGGGGCTCTGTTAGAAGTGTTGAAGAGGAATCCGGCGTCAGTACGACGGCTATGTTCTCTGCTGTCAACGCTCCTATATTCTTGATGGTGGCCCTAAGCACGACGCCCTGCCCAGTATTAATTATGTCTTTTTTAATAACGACCAGGAGTGGCGGTGCAGCAACATCTGAAATCATGTCGTCAATTTCTGTGATGGCATTCACAGCGTTCTCCAGTGCCTGCGTGGTGATTTCCGATTGAGCCGTCAGACTATCGACCTTATTGCTCGGGGCTACCGCATATTCAAGCAGTCGTGTGTAAAGCAGAATACGTTCCGTAGTAGTTGCAGTGACAGCGCTATTCAACCGGATATCAGCATCCACAAACCCTTCGATTTGTTGAATCGCCTGCTCGGCTGCAGCATAGACAGGCGCTTCAGCTATGAGTAATGCACTCGCCAGTTCATCATCTACTTGTAAGAGTTCATCAATCTTTGAAATGGCCTCTTCATGCTCACCGCTTCGAGCTAGCTCGATGATGTCGTTAAGGAGTTGTATGTAATCCTCAATAATGTCAAGTAGTTTGACCTGATAGAGACCAACGTTATCTGATCTCTTTGCAAAAGCTAGCGTGCTGTCTATTCCTTGCGCTGCCAATACTTTTGAGGCAGCCGGATCGAATGCTAACCGCATTCCAAGTGCTACTTCATCCTCCTGAATGACATATAGTCGGGACGCCGTAATTCCAGCTGCCGTAAGCAATGTGGAAAATTCAATACTTTTCAAAATAGCAGCGAGTGGAAGCAGAAGTTGTGGACCAAGAATTGCCGAGGTTAACGCCGAGATATCACCCAGCCTTCTACTAACCGTACCAATTCCCTGTAGCGCTTCTGATCTCGCATGAACCACACCCGTCTCAAAAGTAGTCTGGTTTACAACAGTTTGCGACGCAGCATAAGCTGTAATGTGTTCGCCCGCATAATTGAACGACTCAGCATTAGCGACAGCTTGATCGAGATATTCCTGCGTTCGCGGCTGCACGTAATAATAGGATAATAAAACATTGTCCATCTGCGTGACGATCAAATTCTTGAGTTGATCCTCAACGATGCTCACTATAAAGGAGGCTCCTCTTTCTGTAGTATTGCTCGTTGCCGCTGCATTCATCGCACGTAGCCCAGATGCCGCAGCGAGACCTACCCGCTCCGGCAACCGGGACTCCAACAGACTAATTGGCCGTACGAGAAACAAGTCAACGTAAAGATTCGCGATTTGCTCTGCCAGCTTTTGATATAAGAATTTGGGTATTTCACTTTCATCAAGCGCCTTAACGATAAGATTATACACTTCAAATGTTGAATGGAAACCAATGACTAATTCGAGCAAGGCTTCTCCCGTCTCGTGGGACATTTTTGCAGCGTTGTCATACATCGATACCAGGACCAATTCCGCCAGCGTCAAACGCGCTAATGAGGTATTGATAACTTCAGAATTGTCACCAATATCAGCAAGCCAAGTAGCAATAAGCGCTTTGGCATAAGATTCATTATAGCTTCGGCTTAATGGTAATGGTGGTACCAAACCAAAAAGTAGATCTGACTTGATTTTTAAATGTTCCAACTCATAAACAAGTGAGAGCTTCTGACTGGCTAACGTACGAGGTGAGATAATTTCATAATAATTCCCGGCTCTTACATCTCCGATAGTCATGTTTACTTCGATCTCCTCACCTGTTTCGGGGACTCTTCCAATTGCCCTTACATGCACATTATAAGATATATTCTCACTTTCAAGGCCCGAGAATTCAAAAACGCCACTCGTTGTAGTCGTCAGACTTTGAACAAGAACACTATTCGCAAAAAGCTCAACGGTCGCACTATCGAGTGGATTTTGATCGAGCCGCCCAGAATCCAGCAACTGAAGATCAAATACAGTACCCATGATAGCGTCGATTGGTACCTCGAAACTATCGTTGGGAGTTGCATTTACTTCCTCCGAAAAACCGCTCTCCACCCCAGCAGCATTCACAGCGGTTAGCCGGTAATAATAAACCGTACCATTGACGAGCCCCGTATCCGTGAATGTCTCCGTGTCCGCCGGAATGGTGGCCGCCGGTATCGTCGGACCAAGAGTCGTGTCTCGGTACAGCCGGTATTGGGTGATATCATCCTCAGAATTGGGATTCCAGGACAGTGTCACTTCGCTATCTCCCGATACAGCGGCAAAACCCGTAGGCGTAATTGGAGCAATTTCGACATCTCCCAGGTCTGGTGTCCACAATCGCGCTGTACTATCCGAAGCGGCCGTCAACAAAAACATCCCATCCCGCGAAAAGGCTACATCGTTTACCTCTGCGGTGTGCCCTACCATCGTCTGCAGAAGCTCTCCTGTGGCAGTGTTCCAAATCCGGGCGGTCTGGTCCGAAGAACCCGTTACGACAACCTTTCCGTCGGGGAAAAAGGCCACCGCGTTGACGTCCAGGGTATGACCGGTGAAGGTGCGGATGAGGGTCCCGGTCTCTACATCCCAGAGGTTGGCCTCATCGTCCGAAGCAGTTAGAACCTGTGTGCCGTCCGGAGAGAACACCGCATCCCTGATATTCGAATACCCCAGTTTATACAGCGAGGTACCGGTCACAGCATCCCACAGGATAGCATCTCCAAAAAGAAATCCCAGGAAGCCGGTCACGATCTTGTCTTCCGTGGGAGAATAATCCGCGGCGACGTAATAGCCTGCCCCGCTTGTCACTCCCAGAACATGTACGGGTGGGCCGCCCGCTTCGAGATCGTAAAAGTAGACACTGGGTCTCGGCGGCCAGGCCAGCAGGTAGGTACCGGTACCTACCATCATTTTAGATGCGTCACGAGAGAGTTTCAGCGAATAAACTGGACGGGGAAAGACTCCTTCCCAGAACACGTTGCCGTCGGAAGTCCGGATGATCACCTTGCTGTCGGTAGCCGCGGACCAGATGGCGCCGTCGGGCGCATAAAAAGCGGCCTGGACGGCGCCCCCATGGCCTTCAAACGGGGCGTGCCCCTCTCCCGTATCAATGTCCCACTCACGGACTGTTTGATCCTCCGAACCCGTTATTATACGCGTCCCGTCCGGTGAAAAGCCCACCGTATTTACAGCGCCCTCATGCCCTGAAAAAGTGCGAATCGCCTCGAGCGTATCATCCCGCGCAATGCCTGACAAGTCAGCACGTGTGCCTGTCGGTGGATCGAAAGCAAAAGCTTTGTGCGTCACTAGATAGTTGAGATCCCGCGGCAGGGACGGCGCCTGCTGGGCGTGTAGAACAGAGCTCCAGAGAGAGACCAAAATCAAAATGGGCCACAGCTGGCTTTGAAGTATGCGAAGAAAGGGGCAGTGAGAAAAAAATACTGTCATAGAATCACCTCTGGAATCCGAATTCAAAAATAACCATAAAACACCTTCATCACAATCGACCAGATGAAGATCTGGCAACTAACTGTGCAAAATCCTTTACGAAAGTATAATTTGCATATTCGAGTGTATTGACCAAGCATTCCGACTTACGGTAAGTGTTCTATCGGGCATAAAATGGCTCTGAGCATATGATAGGGGGCAATATTGAGGACGAGAACTACAATGACCCTAGTCGTTCTTGTACCAGGCTGTCAGGAACACATGTGCGATTCAGCTATACATATCTACGTTTTTAGAGCTCGCAAGCTATGTTTATACCCCTAGCGCTACGCTACATGCAGGTATGTATTTCACCCTTTAATACGCCATAGCCCTCGTTATTACTTTCTTGCATTTAGTGTAACTATTTAGGTACCACGATCGGCCAAAAACGCCAAAATTCGCGCATTTTGCCTGATTTGCAGTGTGTTTCTGCTCGATTTAACATAACAACGTCGCGGATTTGTGCATCGAAAACCTGCAAAGCAGCCTAATTTCAACGTTTGGAGGTACCTAAATAGTTACCATTTAGTTTACTACAGTCATCGCACGCGTATGCATCTTTACAGCTTCTTGGAGTTGATAATAATATACACCGCTTGGCAAAGACCTGCGAGAAAAGGTAAAGGTGTGCTTGCCTGCGGAAAGCGGTCCATCATGCAGCTGTCGGATGCGTTGCCCCTGCAAATTGAAGACGTTCAACTGTATCGATTGTGGAGTTGATAGTTCAACGGTGATGGTCGTTTCGTTAGAAAAAGGATTTGGATAATTGGTGTCGAGCCGGGTAGTGGCTGGAAGGAGAGAGGGATCTTCGTTCGATACCACTTGATCTGGACCAATCGTAAAAACTTCTTCACTGGAATAAGCCGACCCTTGAAAGCCATGATCGATGGCCTGGACACTCCAATAATACTTTCCCGGCGGTAGGCCAACAAGCGAATAGTAGGTATGCGGCCCTGTATTGCCTCGTTTTGACAAATAACTGGACCGAGTAGCAAAACTTTCTGGCGACATGATGTCAACCTTCCCGGGTCCAGTCCCGATTCCAAGGTTGTAAGTCAGGGCTACCGGCGGGGTAGTCGAATCGCCTGAACCTGACCAGCTCAACGTGACTATTGGGCCTTCTTCGATTTGCGCAATATCGAGGACCGGAACAGTTGGAGGTGTATTAATCGTAGAAGTCACATTTCGAAACAACAGAAGTTGTTCTCCGATAAAGAATCCCGACATCACAAGATCTGTCCGTCCGTCCCGGTCGTAATCGGCCCAGGCGGACGCACTGTACAATACCGCACCAATGCCCTCGTTAACTTCAGTAAAGTTGCCATTTGTATTCGCATACAAAATGGTAGCCAGTCCGCCAGAAACCAGGAGGTCTAAGTCGCCATCGCTATCGTAATCGATCCAATTAGAGGACCCCTGGCTCACGCCCCTGAGATTTGCATTGAGATTGACCAGGGTACCGTTGTCATTGTGGTAGATGTACGAGGTTTCATCACCACAAAAGCTAAATCCTTGGCAACCGGTCAGGATCAGATCGAGATCGCCGTCATTGTCATAATCACCCCAGTCGGTAGAGCTAAGCCTGACATTGGCTACTATGCTCGTTTCTACAAATGTGAAGCCTGGATTTGGGCTCAACCCGTCGTGGCTAAACAGCATGGAGCGAACATCCTGTCCGTTTATGCCCGTTACAAAAATATCTAGCAACCCATCGCCGTTATAATCTACCCAGTCCGCTGTTCCATCTTTGACGCCCAAACTTGCGGAGAGACTTAGCTGAAAAACCCCGCTTGTATTTCTGTAAATCTCAAGCACACTATCTATTTCATCGTTCTCACCAATGACCAGCAGGTCGAGGTCACCGTCATTGTCATAATCGCCCCAATCCAATGCACTGTTGCTGAGACCATTAAGATCAGAGCTGGTATCTAGTACAAAATTACCGAAATCATTTCGTACCAGCGATGTGCGCCTGCCCTGACCGGCTGTAGCGCCTGATACTGCAAAATCAAGATCGCCATCATTGTCATAATCAGCCCATCGAGCATCACCGCTACTTACATGTCTACTGATGTCTAACGGTACTTCTACAAAGGACCCATTGTGATTACGATACAAGCTAAGATCACCGACAACACAACGTGAGACACACCCCGTGGCGAGCAAGTCGAGATCGCCATCATTGTCAAAGTCTCCCCATTCAAGAGAGCCATATTCTCTGCCCTCCATTTCAGTTTGGACATATTTCAGGGGCTGGGCTGCTGTTGGGGTGGCAGTGCAAAAGGTAATCGCCACAATAACCGCCAGGCAAACAATGAACGTTACTGGGAATCTAAACATGGCTTCAAGTACGTAAGGAGGGTTGAGTTATTGGAGTTTCCCCGGTTTAGTGATTTCCAGTAACTATTTAGGTACCGCCTGAAGTGCGATGACGTCTCCTGGCTCCATGCAGGCACGCTTCAGTTCTCCGAGCGCCGACAAGCCCTGCTTGCGTGCCGTCGAGCAGAGGCCCCGGAACAGCGTGAACATTGTCGCACCGAACATCGTCTGGAATCCGCCGCTGATCTTCTGTTTTTGTTTGACCATCTGGATGTCCTGCTCCGCCTGGTTGTTGGTGAAGGGCACATGGGGATGTCGGGCGACTGCCCAGACCGCCTGATGGTGATCAATGAGCCGTTTGATGAGTGTACGTGCCTTGCCGCAGTATTTGCGGCCAACCTGTCCTTTCAGGTGCATGTAGGGCGCGTGGGTCGCCAGTCCGACCCGTAGCAATGCGAAGTAGCATTCTTTGAATTGATAGGCGAAGTACTTCGCCTGATAGGTTGCTCGGGCGAGCACGTTCCGTTCGACCACCAGCTTGTTCGCCTCCAGGAGCAGCTCCATCATCGAATCCGCCCAAGTAGCATCGCCTCCGGGCCCTACGTGTTTGATCTTGTTGGAATGGATCCACTCCGATACCGCGACCAGCTCTCGGAGCAGGTGGGCACCGCAGAGGGCGTGTCGGCCCTTTGTGAAGCTGAAGTAACCCGGCAGGCAGTCGTGAACGAGATGACCCTGGTACGCCGGAAGCAGAGACGCCAGACTCTTGAGCGCATCGCATCCTCGCTTCGCATACACGAAGTAATAGGTTAGAGCGTGATTCGAGGCGCCATGCGGCCAGTCCAACCTTCCAGCGTAGTGCAGTCCACTCTCGTCGACGTGCATCAGCGGGGAGGCCTGCAAGGCCGTGCGAATAGCCTGCTCACTTTGATCAAGCCGTCTGTACGCCCGTTCAGTGGAGTTGAGTATCGTCCCCTCGTTGATCGCGCTGGAGAGCTGGGCGCAATACAGATCACCAAAAAGCTGACCGATCTTGCCTACAGGCAAGTGATACTCGTTTTGTAGCAGCGCGCAGAGGGCCATCACGCCGGTACCGTACAGCGTCGGGGGACGAACATCCTTCGGAAACGGCGCCTGGACACGCAATCCGCAGCCGGGGCACTGGCAGACCGAACGGCGGTATTCTTTGACATGCAGCCGATACTCGGGAAGATCGAATATCGGACGTCGCTCCTCATGCACGACATCCGCCGCGTACAGCAGATGGCCGCAACCCGTACATTGCCCGGTCTGAACGGCATCGACCCCGTCGGGCAGGGCAACCATATTCAGTGAACCGCCCCGGTGCCCTGGCTGACTGCCTCGTTTGCTGGGTTTTTCCAGGGGAATCGCCCGCTTCTTGACGTTGTCAACGCCGACTGAAAATGTCCGGGTTTCGCCGGCCGAAAATGTCCGGGTTTTAGGCCGAGGTGACGAGCCTCTTTTTCGGTGCGTCGGGTCAGTTGGTTTGGGTTGGGATCGTGGAGGATTGCTCCTCGCGTAGGCTGCTCCAGAGCTCGCGTTGATGGCGGATTCTGAAGCTGTTTCCACGGATGGGAACGATGTGGCAGTGGTGCAGCAACCGGTCGATGAGCGCCGCCGCCATGACCTCGTCGCCAAAGACGGCGCCCCATTCCTCGAAGCCTTTGTTGCTTGTCAGGATGGTCGAGGCTGTTTCGTAGCGGCGACTCATCAATTGGAAGAACAGCATCGCACCGGTGCGCATGATTGGTAGGTATCCGATCTCGTCGACGACAAGGAGCGAGGGATACGTGAGCGCGTTGAGCCGCTGCACCAGATGCCCTTCGGCCTGCGCCTCTTCCAGTGAGGCGACCAGTTCGGCCAGCGTGCCGTAGTATACCCGTCGCCCGTTTTGCGCGGCCCGTACGGCCAGACTGATGGCGATGTGCGTTTTTCCTACTCCGGGTGGGCCGAGTAAGATCACGTTTTCTCGTCGCTCCACAAAGCCCAACTCATGCAAACTCTCAATCTGCTCTCGTTTGATCGAAGGCTGGAATGCGAAGTCGAAGTCGTCCAGCGTCTTGATGCCGGGCAAGCGGCTCGATCGCAGCGCTGTTTCCATGCGTCGACGATTACGCAGCATGACCTGGGCGCTGAGCAGCCGTTCGATGGCTTCACCCGCGGTGGTGGTACCGCTATCGATACCCTGCAGTACCTCGTCGAGTGATTCGAGGGCGCCAGGCATCTTCAGATCGGCGAGCATGCCGCGCAACCGGTCGCGGCGCGAGACAGACGGATCGGATAGGGAGGTTTTCTTCATCCTTGGAGCCCTCCATACGCCGCGGCGTACACGGAAAGTGGACGACGTTCCACCTCAATCCTCGGCATCTCGAAGCGAGGAAGGGCGATCCCCGAAGGTCTCGCTGCCACAGAGGGCGAAAGCGGTCCCAGCACAAGCGATCGGTAGGATTGCTGGGCCAGCGGGGTCAGTAGGGCCGCTTCGTCCCGCTCGAAGCGTATGCGGGGCACCTCCTTCGTCGTGGCGTGCAAGCGGCCGTTCGCCCGCTCCAGCCACCGGGCGCGTTCCTCGTCCAGATGTGCGTCGCCGATGACGTCGCGGCCATAGACGAAGTTCTCCCGGACGTAGCGGATCGGGCGCTCCACCTTGCCCTTCGTCTGGGCCCGATACGCACGGCATGCCCGGGGCCGGAAGCCCCAGTGCGCGGCGAAGCGCAGGAACTCCTCGTTGATGACGATCTGACCGCCTAGAAGCCGCAGGTCTGCCGTGATGACGGCCTTCATCTGATCGAAGAGCAGTTCATTCGGCACGCCGCCGAAGAAGCGGAAGGCCTCCTCCAGACCGGCGAACAGCGTGCGCATGTCCTGGTGCTCGTAGAAGCGAAACCAGAGCAAGCGCGAGTAACCGAGCACGACGAGCAGGGCGTAGCGCTTGCCCCATGCGAAATCAAACTCGGCGAAGTCGACCTGGGCTTGGTGACCGGCCGGGGTCTCGAAGCGGATGGCGGGAGCAGGCGTTGGCCTGGGCCGAACGGCCGAGACATAGGCCTTCAGCTGCGAGTAGCCCCCGGTGTATCCGCCAGCCCGAATCTCCTCCATCAGACGCACACTGGAGAGTTCGGGGTAGGTGGCCAGGCGCATCTGAATCAACTCCTTGTACGCGTCCAGTTTGGTGGGAACGGGTGGCCGAGGCGTGTAGCGGGGCGCCTCATTCGGGTCTCGGTCGAGTTCACCGTCTGCGACCCAGCGCCGGATGGTACGTTCATTGATGTCCATGCGACGTGCAATGGCCACCTTCGACATGCCTTGGGAGAGAAAATGCTTCAGTAGCATGCGTGTCTCGAGTCCGATCACGGGGGTATCCGATCTGTCGATGAGGAACCCCCAAGTTCAAGGTTAGACCGGACTCTCTCCACTGATGGATGAACGTCCGGCCGCGATCATGAACCCGGACATTTTCGGTCGGCACTTTCCGGAAATTTACAACCGGCGCTTACA
>Ga0163152_10001520_pt1 | contig 36562 bp, 28 predicted proteins | sample OliLakLV19MP8IB2_FD_148635 | JGI IMG/M metagenome (GOLD analysis project Ga0163152, IMG submission 148635) | Freshwater microbial mat bacterial communities from Lake Vanda, McMurdo Dry Valleys, Antarctica - Oligotrophic Lake LV.19.MP8.IB-2 | ecosystem: Environmental > Aquatic > Freshwater >...
CTTCCGGCGCCGGCGCCGGTCACCTGCACCGAGGTCGACACCAGCCAGCCGAACCTGGTCATGGAGAAGCTCGAAGCGAGCCTCCTCGAGATCACCAACGCGACGATCGAGATCTGCCCGTCGTTCCCGAACTGCCCCGACTACGACGAATACCGCCAGTGGTCGATCAACCTCGGCGGCTGCTCGATCAACGCGGTCACGCGCTACACGGTCGCCGGGTTCGACCCGCTCGCGAACGAAGGCGAGACGCTCGTGCGCGCCGTGGGAACGCTTCGCCACATCCAGTTCGCGGATCCGGAATGGATTCTCGAGCCCCGATCCGCTGCCGACATTTGCTGCCCGACCTGCACACCGGCCCTCAACCAGGGCTGCTGATCTACAAAACGAGGAGTGTTGAGATGAAGATGATCAAGTATTCCACCCTGGCTCTCGCGGTATTCGCGTCCGCGTGCGGCGCCGTCAACAACGGCGGCGAGACCGATGGCACCCCCACCCCCACCCCGACTCCCGAAGGCGGCCTCACGGTTGCCGACGTGCAAAAGGGCACCGTCGCCGAGAACTCGACCGTGTCGTTCGACGGCCTCGTCGTCACCGCGATCAAGGTCGGCGGCTCCGGCGTCGACTTCTGGGCGCAGGACGTGGGCGGCGGCGCGCAGTCCGGCATCTACTTCTTCGACCAGAACGGCAACACGCCGGCCGACCTCGCGGTCGGTGACGAAGTCACCGTCTCCGGTCTCTACAAGGAGTTCTACGACCTCTCCGAGATCGTCGTGGAGAGCGCCGAGATCACGAACAACGGCCTGACCCCCGACATCGACGGCGTGTCGCTCGCCGACCTCGCGGATCCGACCGGCGTCGAAGTGTGGGAGAGCTGCCTCGTCGAAATCGACGCGCTCGACCTCGCGGTCGAAGCGGCGGCGAACATGTACAACGAGTTCCCCGTCGGCGACGGCACGGACTCGGTCAACGTCGACGACCTTCTCTACGACGCGTCCGGGTCGGTTGGCTCGGGCTCCGCGGTCTCCTACCTCGCGGGCATCGTGAACTACGCGTTCGAGGAGTGGAAGCTCCTCCCGCGCAGCGCGGACGACATCGCGACGGACATCGCGCCGATCGTGGCCCTCACGATCGCCGAGCTCCAGGACGACTCGCTCGGCATGGTTCCCGCGCCCGGCGCGTCCGTGACGATCGAAGGCGCGACCGTCGTCGCGACCTACATCACCGCCGTCGGCACCGCCAACGAGCGCCACAGCTTCTGGGTCCAGCAGGGCAGCGGCCCGTTCAGCGGCGTGCTCGTGTACGACCAGGACAAGACGAAGCCCGTCCTCGCGGTCGGTGACGTGGTGAACCTCGTGGACGTCGAGTTCACCGAGTTCAACACCATGACGGAAGTCCTGCTGCGCACGAACACGGTCATCGAGCCCGTCTCCACGGGTGCGGCGGTCGCGATCACCACGCTCTCCCTCGCGGAGCTCGTGGCCGGTGCCGAGTCGTATGAGAGCGTCCTCGTCTCGCTCAACGACGCGTCGCTCACCGTCAAGAACCTGAACCCCGACGACGGCACGCCTCTCGATCCGACCAACGATGGCGCGCCGGACTTCGGCGAGTACCAGATCGGCGACGGCACCAACCTCCTCCGCGTGAACGACATCCTGTTCCAGACGCGCACGGGCAAGACGGTCGATCAGGCCGTGGCGACCCGCGTCGGCGTCCTCGAGTTCGCGAACGGCAACTTCAAGCTCGAGCCGCGCGCCGCTGCCGACATGAACTAAGTCGGCTCCGACCGGTATTCCTGCACCCTCGTTCCCTTCGCGGGGCCCTCTTCCGGGCCCCGCGAACGGGAGGGCAGGCCCGGTCCTCTCGCTGCAAAAGCCCCACGCTGCTGCTGCAATCTCCCGAGGATTCCGATGATTCGCCCGAAGACCCTGGCTGCCGCGGCAGCCCTTTTCACGAGTCTCTTTTCTGCGCCGGCCTACGCCGGTGACTTCATCGACTCGCGCATCACGTTCATCTTCTCCGACGACAACATCTTTGCCGGTCCGGAAGACTTCTCGCCGCAGCCCGATTTCACCCAGCGGCCCGGCGTGAACCAGTTCTACGACAACTACAACACCCGCGATTCCGGCCAGGAGACGAAGGCCGATCTCGCGCTCTACCGCCGCATGCAGGGCTGGCATCCGCGCCTCGAGACCGAGGCTGCGTTCCTCGTCCGCTTCGATCTGTTCGCGGACGATGTCACCGGCAAGGGCGGGCAGAAGTTCGCGGACGACGGCACCTACGTCCAGGTGAACTGGCTCACGGGCGACATCTCCGAGCCTCGCAAGGCCGGCGCCCCGCCTCGATATTATTTCCTTGGTTTCCCGTTCAACGCCGACCGCTTCCGCCTCGGCTACTCCTACGGCATCACGTGGGGCGGCCGCGAGATCTTCCCGAAGAACACGTCGCCCGTTCCGGGCGTCAAGTTCGGCTACGACGGCACGGCGTTCTACGCGTTCGGCGGCATGAAGACGCACCGCCAGCTCAACGACAACACGAACGACATCGAGTCGAACTACGCGTTTCTCGGCGGCGCGGGCATGGACATCAGCGAGCTCGTCCGCATCGAGGCGGCCGGCGGCTACTTCCAGAAGGGCGCGCTGCCTCCGACCGGAACCGGCGGCGCCGATCCGCTCGCGGGTGATCGCGTCAACGCGGCCGGTGGCTCCGCGCAGGTGACGTTCCACAAGGGCCTGCCGATCCAGACGTCCGTCGACCTGCGCCTCTACCGGAACGATCCGGAGAGCCCGTTCCAGGCGTTCCGCAAGGAGGAGTACGCGCCCGGTCTCTCGTGGCTCGTGTCCACCGAGGTCAGCTACCTGACGCAGAACCTCCGTGACCCCGATACGTTCGGACAGACGGAGATCCAGCCCGCGATGGCGGCCGACATCAACGCGAAGGTGAAGCTCGGCCGCGCTCGCGCGTTCTTCGACTTCGTCTACCGCGACCTGTCCTTCATGCTCTTCAACGTCCCCGCGTTCACGCCGTATTACGGCTTCCCGGACTCGGCGGAAGTGCGCGGCCAGTGGTTCATCGACCTCGGGGCCGATTACTACCTCGACGCGCTCCACATGACGCCGGGCGTGACGTTCGGCTACATGCGGCCCGCGACGTATACGGGCGACACGGGCGGCGCGGGCGTGCTCGGCACGAACACCGTTGTCGTTCGCCGCCAGGGCGACTTCGAGATCCTGCCGCCGAACGAGACCGCGTTCGACATCCTCTCCTTCCGCGTCTACGACCGCGTGGAACTGTCGGACATGATGTCGATGAACGCGCAGCTGACCTACACGCTCGACAACAACAACACGCGCCTCGTGCGTGGTCCGACGGGATTCCCCGAGCGCCAGTTCGACAAGGCCGCCGTCACGAGCCAGCTCGCGTTCGCCGTGATCTTCCAGTCGCGCTTCTGAGGCCCGCTTCACCCTGAGCGAGCGAAGCGAGTCGAAGGGCTTATTGCGAGAGTACTCTTCGGGGAGTACATTCGGGGTATGCGCGTCAAGACGTCGGTGAGCCTGTCGAAGGAAACTCTGAAGGCGATTGATCGCCTCGCCGGTAAGTCCCGAAGCCGCTCCGCTGTGATCGAGTGGGCGCTCCGAGAAGTCATCGAGCGCGAGAAGCGACGACTCCGTGACGAGCGGGAGATCACCTTACTCAACAAGCACGCGGCGCGGCTCAATCGTGACGCTCTGGCTGCTCTGAAAGACCAGGTCGACCTTTTCGAGGAGCACGCCTGAAGCGCGGCGAGCTGTATCGAATTCGCCGGGCGAGCTCGAACGATCCGAAGGACTGGCGCGTGTACGCCGTCGTGAGCCGCGGTCCGTTCATCGAGTCGAAGTCTTCGACGGTCGTTTGTGCTCCGGTCTACTCGGCGGCGATCGGGCTGCGCACGGAGGTCGCCGTCGGCACGGACGAGGGCCTCAAGCACCCGAGCGCGATTCAGTGCGATCGACTCGTGAGCATCGAGAAACGAAAGCTCATCAACTTCGTCGGAACGCTCGGCTCGTCGAAGGTGGCGCAGCTTCGTGACGCGCTTCGCGCGGCACTCGACGTCGAGTGATTCGATCACCCTCACCCTGAGCGAGCGAAGCGAGTCGAAGGGCTGATCGGACGTCGCTCGTATGCGAAGATCCGCTGCATGGGAGTCGACACGCGAATCCACTGGCCGTCGCCCGAGCTCGTCGCGATGTGGGCGGCGCTCTCGGCGATCGGCGCTCGTCCGGGACGCGCGCTCGACCTCGGGTGCGGGCCGGGCACCGAGGCGATGTTCCTCGCCTCGATGGGGTGGAACGTCGTCGCGATCGATCGCGACGCGTTCGAGATCGGCGTCCTGAACGCGCGGAGGAAGAAGCTCCCTCGCAAGGTCGCGTCGCGGATCGAGGCGATCGCCGGCGACGGCATCGGATGGCGCGAGAAGAAGCCCGGCACGTTCCAGATGGTCCACGACCGGCTGCTGCTCTCGAACCTGTGGGACTCGCAGGGCGTGTACGCGCGCAACGTCACGGATGCCGCGAGCCGTCGCGAGCTCATCGAGACGGCGGCGTGGGCGCTCGAAGAAGACGGCCTCTTCGTGATCCGCATGCGCCAGTGGAGCGACGCGGTCGAGCCGTTCGAGCCGCCGACGGGACACGACACTCTCGAGAACCGCGACCTGCGCGAGGCGGACCGCTGGTTCGATCGCGGTCCGGAGCTCGGCTACCTCGGGTTCTCCACGCCGGACGGTGCGAAGCGCCCGCTGAAGCGCCTGTCGCTCTCGATCCAGGTCTGGCGCCGCAATTCCCGCCGCCAAGCGAGCCGCAAGGGTTGACCACATCCGACTTCGATCGTCATAGTCATTGAGCGCGGATGAAAGTGAAACCTGGGGAGACCAGAGCGGCGTTTCTCATGCTTCTCCTCGTCGTGGAGAGCGAGGGCGCGGCGAGGAAGGGCCGGACGGTCCCGCACGCGAAAGCGATGAAGCGCGTCGCGGCTGTCGCCAAGGCGGTGTCGCCTCGGCGAAAGAAGTCGTGACGAGATGATCGTCGCGACCTGGAACATCAACGGCGTCCGCTCGCGCCTGCAGAACCTCGCGGGCTGGATGATGTTGCGGCAGCCCGATGTGGTGTGCCTCCAGGAGCTGAAGGTCGAACCGAAGGACTTTCCGAAAGCGGAGCTGCGGTCACTCGGGTGGGACTCCGCGTTCGCCTGCCAGAAGAACTACAACGGCGTGGCGATCGTCGCGCGGCGGCCGATCTCGGACGTGCTCATCGGCTTCGAGGACGGCGAAGAGGAATACGAGGCGCGGCTGATCTCCGCGACGGTCGGCGGCATCCGGATCGTGTGCGCGTATGTCCCGCACGGCCGCGACATCGAAGCGGAGCTCTACCAGCACAAGATCGCGTGGCTCGGGCGGCTGCGGCGGTTCCTCGACAAGCGGCACACGCCCGACCAGCCGCTGGTCGTGTGCGGCGACTTCAACGTCGCGCCCGAAGCGAAGGACGTCTTCGACGCGAAGCTCTGGGCGTCGCGTGTGCACTTCCACCCCGACGCGCGGAACGCGTTCGCGAACCTCGCTGCGTTCGGGCTCTACGACACGTTCCGCACCCATCACGCGGGCGCCGGCCTCTACTCGTATTGGGACTACCGCGAGCACGCGTGGGAGAAGAACCTCGGGCTGCGCATCGACCACGTCCTCGCGACGAAGGCTCTCGCGAGGCAGTGTCTCTTCGCGGCGATCGACCGGGCGCAGCGCTCGGCGGCGCACGCGAGCGATCACGTACCGGTGATGGCGGCATTCGCCGAGATCGTGCCGTAACAACCGCCCCGCGTGTCGCGATTCGCCCGATTCGATCTGCTCGAAAAGATCTCTGGCAGTGGTCTGTCCGAGACGTGGACCGCGACGGCGTTCCATGCGGATGGCAGCTCGATCGACGTCGTCGTGAAGCGAGTCCTCGCGGAGGTTGTCGACGGGCCTGCGACCGGCGAGCCCCCGACGCGCACGAAGATGAGGGCGGTGGTGCCTTCACCCAGCCGCGTTCCTCTGATCGTGACGGTGCTTCTGGTGGCCGGGGGCCTCGGCTGCGCCGGAATCGCCGTCACGGCGGCAGCGCTGTGGTCGTTTCTCGGACCGACGCAGTAGGATCCCGAGCATGTCGGTCAAGAAGGGAACGCCGGTTTCCGGCGTCGTGCCTCCCGAAGCCCTCTCCGTCGCGCCCACGCCGCCGGCCCCCGAGCCGTCCACGGCACAGGAGTGGCGCGATCGCGCGTCGGAGCTCGAAGGCGAGGGCGAGACCGAGAAAGCGGTCGACGCGTTCAAGAAGGCGCTCGCGCTCGAACCGAACGATCGCCCGACGCGTTTCCAGGCGGCGCAGTGCCTCCTGTTCGATCTCGAGAATCCCGCCGGCGCGCTCGCGCTCCTCGAAGCGGCGCCGATGTCGGCGTGGGATTCCGACGTGATGTATCTGCGGGCGCGCTCGCTCGCCGAGCTCGATCGCCGGGCGGAAGGCATCGCGTACTATGCGCGGGCGCTCGAGATCATGAAGCCCAACGATGTGCCGAACAACTCGCGCGCCGAGATCCACTGCTCGTGGAGTCTCGATCTGCGCGATCTTGGCCGCGTGCCCGAAGCGCTGCCGATCGCCGAGCGCGCTGTCGCCAGCGATCCGACCTATCCGCACGCATGGGAGTGTCTCGGCTACTTCCAGCACCTCGCGAAGAACGCCGACGTCGCGCTGCAGTGTCTCTCGCTCGCGGTCGCGCTCGAGCCGGCGATCGCCGACACGTTCCGCGAGGATCCCGACTACGGCGAGTTCAGCAAGGATCCGCGCTTCCAGGCGATGTTGACGACGCAGGCGCTGACGGCCGGCGCGCGCGAGCTCGTGCCGACGTTCTGGCCGAAGGGCGCCAGCGCTCACGACGCGCTGCCGGTGTTTCTGGCGGCAGTGAAGCGCTTCGTGAAGCCGGGATAGCGCGTGGGTGAAGCCGGTTGGTTCTTCGTCACGGTCGGTCTTCCGCTCTCGGCGGTGGCGGCGTTCCACTGGCTGCACTCGAGACGGCGCTCGGCGGCCGGAGAGCCTGCCGTCGAGGCGGTGGCCGCGCGTGCCGCGCCGAAACACGATTGGGTCGTGGCGGCGCGGGAGCTCGGACTTCGCATCGAGGACGACGGCGACCGCTGGCGCGCGATCGGCACCGTGGACGGCATCGGGATCGCGATGGCGCTCCTGCCGTACCTCCTCGTGACCGCGCGGCTCGTCTCGCCCCGTCGCGTCTCGATGGTGCCCGAAGCCGAGGCGAGGTTCGACGCGGTGCCGACCGGTGATCGCGACTTCGACGGCTCGATCAAGATCGACGGGCGCGAGGAGTGGGCGCTGGCGATTCTCGATCCCGGCACGCGGAACACGCTGCGGGATCGGATCGAGCGGCGCGGGGTCCGTGTGCGTGACGGCGAGGTTTCCGTGACGCCGGGCCCGGCGTCGAGCGGGGCGGACCTCACGGAAGCGGTGAAGAACGTCGTGCAGGTCGCGAAGCTCCTCACGATGGCGGACGGCCGCGAGGAGCCGCAGCTGATCGCGAACCTCGCTGCGGAGACGCACGAGGCGGTGCGCGTGAAGATCGTGGAGACGCTCGCGACGTTCCGAAGCTCGCCGGCCGTGGTCGACGCGCTCGAGGGCGCGCTCGACGACCGGTCGCCACGCGTGCGTCTCGCCGCGAGCCGCGGCACGCACGGAAGGAAGGCGATGGATGTGCTCGCGGCCATCGCCCGCGCCCGCTCGATCGACGAAGAGCTCCGGATCACGGCCTGGGGAGCCTTTCGCGGACGCGCCGACAACCTCGCGATCGCGGAAATCGCCGGCGACGTGCTCCACTCGGGGACTCCCGATCTCGCGCTCGCCGTTCTTCATCGCACCGAAGGCGTTCTTCTTCCGCTGGCGGCGCTTCTGCCAATCGCCGATCACCCGGACATCGGGATTCGTCGCGAAGTGACTCGCCGCATCGACGCGTCATCGCCGGAGGGAGAGAAGGCGCTCATCGCGCGGCTTCACGAGGGCGAAGAGGAGGACATCGTGTTCATCGCGCTCCACGAGCTGGCTCGCGGCGGATCGGTTTCCGCGATCGAGCACCTGCAGCCGATGACCGAGGGCCTCCCGTTCGTGAACGCAGCGCGCCGCGCCGCGGCGCAGGCAACGATCGGCGCGATTCAGGAGCGCGCGAAGGGCGAACCGGGCGGTCTCACACTGGCCGAAGGCGACGATCCGCGGGGACGGCTCAGCCCGGCGCAACAGGCGGGTGCGGTGACGATCGCGAGTCCGAAGAAGTGACGTCGACGTCGAGCCACTCGCGCAGCTCCGCGCTTCCCGTGGCGCGCGCGAGCGAGATCGAGAACCCGGTATCGCGTGGATCCTCGCGCCGGGGCGTCATCGCATCGCGAACGCGCTCGCGCGGGTCGACGGTCGAGCCCGGTTTCTCTGGATCGGGCTGGAGCAGCGGGACGACGACCTCGTTGAACGAACGGTTGCTCACTCTCCATGGATAACCCCGCGAAACGCGGAAGCTCGCGAAAGGCGCCGCCTTGCGGTGGCCGAGTAGCGACGGATAGGATCCGGGCCCTATGGCAGGCAAGAAGAAGCCCGGTATCGAGGAATCGCCCGTCGCTCCCGCCGCGCCGGCGCCCGTCGCCGCGCCGCCGATGGCGGCTCCCGGAATGATGATGCCCGGCATGGCCATGCCCGGCGCCGCGCCCATGGGTGGCAACCCCATGTTCGCGATGATGCAGATGATGCAAATGATGATGGGGAACATGGGGATGATGCCCCAGCTCGACCCCTCGGCTGTTCCGTTCGCGAGCGGGCAGATGAAGCCCGACGGCGACAAGGGGCTCGACGCCGACATCATTCATCCCGCGACGCTCACCGATCGCGTGCGCAAGCAGGAGGCCGTGACGCTCGGCTCCGTGCTCGATCTGCTCTGCCTGACGGAAGACGGCAAGAACGCGCTGGGCGGCGTTCCGCGCGGCTGCACGATCGCGTTCGCCGGCCCTCCTGGAAAAGGAAAGACGCGCACCGCGCTCGCGGGACTCGCGAAGGTCGCGATGACCGGCGCGAAGGTCGCCTACGTCGTCGCCGAGGAAGGCTTCCACGACGACACCTCGTCGGGCCGCGACGACCTGTGTTCGCGCATGGTGAAGATCGGCATGAACGTGACCGGTCTCGACGAGAAGGAGTTCTCGAAGAAAGTGCTCGAGAACGTGTTCGTGCTCGAGTGCCAGTACCACAAGGGCACGTCGTGGGACGACTTCGTGTCGAAGTATCGCTACCTCGTCGAGAAGGAAGAGATCCGCTTCGTCGTCATCGACTCGCTCAACATGCTCGACCCGACGCGCAATCGCACGGCGGACAACCTCTCCGCGCTGAAGACCTACAACCACGAGGAAGGCATCACGTGCCTGTGCCTCGGGCAGATCCGCGACACCGGCATGCCGGTCGGCGGCGAGGCGCTGATGCACACGGCGGATGCGGTGTTCCTGCTCGAGGAGATGACGATCGGCTCGAAGGAGATGGGCGAGATGTGGGGCGCGAAGTACCGCGACCGCATCGACGTCATCAACGTCGTGAAGTCGGTGACGACGCCGCGCTTCGAGTATCCGATCCGCGTTTCGCGCGCGTCGGCGACCGGCGTGCTGCAGGCGCACGAAGGCCAGCCCTCCGAGTTCAAGACGCTCGCGCCGCGCAAGTAACGGACGAACGTGCGGCTGATCAAGAGCGATGACATCCGCAACTGGGTCGGGGAATCCCCCGACCTGGCGCAGTACGTCCACTCGATCGGCGAGAAGCAGGCCGACGCGGAGTACGTGAACCAGGAGCTCGGGGTTCCGTATCACCTGCAGTTCACGATCGCGAAGCTCGCGGAGGAACGTCTCGGCGAGCCGGTGCCGAAGAACGCGCTCGACTCGATCCCGTTCTACTCGCTGTGCAAGGGGCTCTTCCTTCCGTTCTCGGGGCTGCAGCCCGAACGCGCGGGCGGTCTCTTCGGGATCGTGACGGGCGAAGCGATGGACTCGGCGGCGCGCGAGAAGCTGCTGCTCGACTTCGTGCAGAAAGAGGTCGGCCTCGATCTCCCGCAGAAGCTCGGCTGCGTGCTCGGCGATCCGTTCCTCGGGAAGCCGAGCACGTTCCGCCGCGACAGCCTGCTGCGGCTGCTGATGTCGGTGTCGCTGAAGAGCCGCCGCGAGCTGCTCGATCGCCTAACGGTCGTGGGCGACGTGAGCGTGCTTTTCGCGGAGTTGCGTCCCGAGCTGCGCGAGGAGCCTTCGCTCACCGCGGCGGAAGTGCTGCAGGCGCTCCGCTTGATGTCGCAGGAGCGCAACAAGGCGAACCGCTACGAGATCCTCCGCTCGTTGCTCGTGCGCTGCGGAAAGATGGAGGCCTACTTCCTCGCGAAGCTGCTGCTGCGCAAGGCCGGCTTCGGCTTCGACTACCAGGGTCCGCTGATCGCGCGGATCCTCGCGGGCCACTTTTCGATCGACGAAGGTTTCGTCTCGCAGGCGATCGGCCTGACCGACGTGTTCCACGTCGCGCGGCTGCTCACGGAAGAGGGGCCCGACGCGCTTCGCAAGATCCAGATGCAGCCGCTGGTGCCGATCCGGCCGGCGCTCGCGGGCGGGACGACCGAGGAGATCAAGACCTTCCCGGTGTTCGTCGAGCGGAAATACGACGGCATCCGCCTCATGCTCCACAAGTCGACGGACTCGCGCGGCTCGATGTTGTGCGGCGCGTACACGCGCAACCGGCACGACTGGCTCGAGCTCGTTGCGGGACTCGACCAGACGATCCGCACGCTGCCGTGCCGCAACTGCATCGTCGACGGCGAGCTCTACGGCACCGTAATCGACCTCGAGGGCGCGCGACCCGCGAGCGTCTACGAGGTGTACGCGGCGCTGCAGGGCGAGAAGGGGAGCATGCCGGTGAACCTCAAGTTCGCCGCGTTCGACCTCGTCTACATCGACAACCAGGACATCACGCGCTTCCCGCTCTCGCAGCGGCGGCAGCGCTTGCAGATGCTCGTGGGCCCGCTGCTCGGGATGCCGCTCTCGCCGTCGATGACGATCTCCGAAGGGCAGATCGCGCAGCACAAGGACGACGTGAGCCGCCTCTACGGACACTTCCGCGCGCAGGGCTACGAGGGAATCATCGCGAAGGATCCCGAGGGGCAATACGCACTCGGCGCCCGCGACCCGAACTGGCGGAAGCGAAAGCCGGAGATCACGCTCGACCTCGTGCTGCTCGGCGCGGTGCTCGCGGTGACGAGCAAGGAGCACGCGGGACGTTTCGGCAGCTACGTGATCGGCGCGCGGACGCCCGAGGGCGGCTGGCACGACGCGGGCGACGTCGCGGGCCTCGACAAGATCCGCGACCAGGAAATCCAGGGCGAGATCATGCGCTCGGGTCTCCTCACCGGCCGGCGCATCGAGCGGCCGAGTTCGTCAGGCGTGCGTCCGGGCTTCGAGCTGCGTCCGGAGATCGTGGTGACGGTGCGTTTCGAAGGCATCGTGCGGGAGACCGGCAGCGGGAAGCTTTCGCTGCGCGACCCGAAGCTCGTCGTCATCCGCTCCGACAAGTCGCCGGGCGAAGTCGACAGTATCAAGGCGATCGAAGAGCTCTACCTCCGCCAGCGCGTCGGCTGATGGCGCTGAAGCGCGATCCCGATCCCGCAGGGTGCGAGAAGCACGGCGTGCCCAAGTGCTACGACTGCCTGCGCGAGCACCACCTGGCGGAAACGACGCTGCTGATCCGGTTGCTCGAAGAGCACGGCTGCAAATGTGATCCGGCGGTGAACCGCGTGTGCGAGATCCACGCGAAGTATCCGTACCTCTTCACGCCGGCAACATAGAAGCATTGCCTGGAGCCGAGCCCCCTCGCTCGCCGAGAGGAGAGGCAGCAGCGCTGCGTCGGTGCACTCAGCCCCAAGGGTCCGTAACCTCTTCTTCGCCAGGAACGATCCAGCCTGCTCCACCGCAACTGCACACGAGGTGGCCTGGCAGCTGGCCAGTTCCCCCACACGGGCCATCGCAGGGCATCGCGGCGCCGGGGCGCTCCGGGAGAAGCGAGGAGAGCTGGGGATATCTCAGCGCCCCCTGGAATGCAGCCATGCGCTCCAGGAATGCATTCGTGATCGGCCGAACGACATTTGAGGCGCTCTCGTTATCCCAGCGCACAAACCCTCCATCCGGTCGGACCCCCAGAACAGAGACAAACCCGATGTACGTTGGAAGGAACTTGTGCCTCTCGACCGAACGCCTGAGCCAATCGTAACGAGGGTCTCTCGAAGCGAGGAATTCTGAGATGAGTCCCTCGATGACCTGCTCATTTGGGAGTGCCATCCGACTTTCCTTCGCCTGCGTCAGGACGCCGAGGCCGGTTCCGCACGGTAGAGGACTTCGGGTTCGTGGACTTGCTCAGAGTCAGGCGCTTCCTGATCGCGTGCACCGTGACGGATCGACGCGATGATGATGCGGTCGCGGTCGACCTTGAACTGGACGAGATAGGGCGTGACGACGAGCTCTCGCATGCCGGGATCATTCGGCGCAGGTCGGCCGGACTCCGGAAACGTTGCGAGCGCCGCTGTCGCGGTAGCGATTCTGCGTTCGATACGTGTCGCTGCGATCATTGACCGCGCAGAAATGAACTCGAGAATTTCGTCCAGCGCTTCGAGCGCCGGGATCGTCCACTCGATTCTCATTTGTTCCGGCTCTTCGATCGCTTCCGCACCGGCTTCTTGCTCCTCGCCGCGGCCTTCCGGCGCCACGTCAGCCGCTTGAAGACCTCCTCGTTCGGGATCGTCCGACCGGCGGCGATGTCCTGTGCGCTGCGAGAGAGCTGGTCGAGGAGTGCCATTCGATCGCGAAAAACATCGACGGGCGTTCGTTCGCTCAATCCGTCGATCGACGTCAGGCATCCTCTCGCGACGGTCGCGCCTGTCTGCACGTCGCGCGAAGGCTCGTCTGCTCGTGCGACGAGCTCCTCCATCTCCTTCCGGACGCGAACGAGGAACGCGAGGCGCTCGACGAACTCATCCAGTGGAAGCGTTGCTGGAAGCCGCTTTGCGGCATCGAGAACGCGTTCCTGGTGGCTTTGCATGTCACCAGAATAGGCGGCGGCAGCGGGCCTTCCAAGCACGACCGGTACTCCGACAGAACCCTGAAGCTGCGGACGAATCAGGTGCGCGTTCGGCGCGCTTTCGTAGGCTCTGGCCGAGCTCAATCGAAATCGAGGAGGTCGACCAGGCTGTCCACCTCGTCGGCGCGGCTCTCGAGCCCGATGGATTCACCGCCCGCCCAGAGCACGCACGATCCGACGAGAGCGGCACCGACGAGGAAGAAGGCGGGAATGATCGCGACCGCTGGATGCACGCCCTCGAAGAGCCACGCATACCAACCCCATCCGACGCCGACACATCCTGCGCCCGTGACGAGGGCGACCAACAAACGAAACTCGATCGTTCGATTTTCGGCTTCTTTCATCGGCCTCTTCTCCTTGATGTGCGTTCGCTGCCGCTTCCGGGCATGGCTCGCGCGCGCCAGCTCGAGCCCGACGCGGTCGATCTCCGAGATCGACGCGACCTCCGCGGCGGTGAGATCGGCCCGGCGTGCCGTCCCTTCCGGGTCTGCCAGAAAACGGGCGTAGAGCGCGTCATCGACGTAGAGGCGCGCGAGAAAAATCTCCAGCCCTGCATCACGCGCGGACATCGGGGCTCCGTTCCGGCACCAGGGACCTCCGCGATCGGCCGCGGGCCAGCGTTTCCCGGGCACAATCGAGCTCGAGGAGGAGCTCCGCGATCCCCGGGAACGAGCCGTCGCGCTCGAGCACCACGTCCACCGGACCCGGTGCGATTTCGCCGACAACCTCGAGAAGGGCGAAGACCTCGTCCGGCACGGCGTGCAGGTGGTCGTCGAGTACGCGTCGTTCGCCGCTCTTCGCGGAGACCACACGGCCTCCGGCTATGTGCACCTGCGAGATCCGCGTCGCGGGAATCGACGCCAGGAACGAGCCCGGCGTGAAGCCGAAGTTCGTCGCGTTCGCATGCAGATTGTGGAGGTCGAGGAGCAACGACGTTCCGGTCGCGGCGAGCGCGTCGCGAACCCAGGCGCCTTCGGCGCGATCACTCCCTGGCGGCTCGACGAGCGTGGCGATGTTCTCGAGCGCGGGCGCACGTCCCGTAGCCTGGAGAGCACGGCGGACGTTCGCCGCAAGGCCATCGATCGTGGCCGCGTTCCGCGGCGCGGCCGCCAGGTGGCCGATCTCCCATCCGCCGGCGCGGACGAACGCCAGGTGTTCGGACCAGGATTCCGGCTCGACTTCGCCGACGAGCCTCGCCATCCGGTCGAGTGCCCTGCGGTCGACCGGCGCAGCGGACGCCAACCCGAGACCGACTCCATGAAGCGTGAGCGGAACTTCGCGCGCGAGCGCCGCGAAGTTCTGCCGCTCGGCTCGCGACGCGTGGAAGAGGTTCTCCGCGATCACCTCGATCACGTCGATTCGATGGAGGTGCGCCGCGATTCCCGACGCCAGCTCGGGACGCCAGCCGATGCCGAAGCGGTCGCGCCGTTCAATCGCCACCGCATCCTCCACAGCCGCCGCATCCGGCTCCACCTCCGTCACCACCGCCGTCGCTGCTGAAGTCACCGCCGCCACTGCTGCAACCCGCGCCGCCGCTGCTCACGGGCGTCTGGATCGCGTGGACGAACGGCTGAAGCGCGAGAGGCGCGACACCGAGACCGAAGAGCGCCGCGCTGAACGCCACCTCGGAAGGCGAGGTTCCCGAGGCGAGCGTCGCACCGCTCCGGCCGTCCTTCATGGCGAGCAACGCGGCCTCGCCGCGCGGCGTGCGGCGTCGATGGAGAAGCATCGGCGCGAGCGTCGCGGCAACGCTCGCAATCAAGAGAAAGAGGATGTTGGTGTGGCCCGTCGCCAGCGCCGTCCAGATCTTCGCCACCGCGACGATGGCGAGGAGGGCACCGCTCGCCGCGAGCGTCACGGTCAGGAGGAACTGCTGCTCCGAAACGAGAAGCAGGCCCTTGTCCATGAGACTCGACGTCACTTTCCCGAGCCGTCCTTCGATCGTCGCCGCCTTCTCGATCGACGGCACCGAGACGCCCGACGCGATCTCCTGGGCGAGCGCGCGCTCGAACGGATGGGCGCCGTCGAGCGGCACCTCATCGAGCTTCACGTGCGCGCCGGCCGCATGCGCGGCCCCGCGGCTGGCGAGCGCGAGGAGACCGACCCGTATCGCTTCCCCGGGGCCATTCCGCAGCACGGCAATCTCGTAGGGGTCGGACAGACGCTCGACCGTTCGACCGTCCTCCGCCTCGTAGAGAGCGCTCCGCACGAACCAACAGGCGAAGAGGACGACGGCCGCGAGAATGGCGTAAAAGATGAGGAATTGGGGACCGGGCAGAAGGAACGGATTCATTGGGACCTCCCTTTCACCCCTTCCTGAAGGGCCTGAACGAATCGGTTACTGGAGAACCGCTGCGACACTCAACGCCGCCAGGGAGGCTGCGGAGTACGCGGCGCTCCGGATCAGAAGTTCCGCAGGAGGTTCGTGGACGATCCAGACCACCGCGTGAACCGACACGATCATGGGTGCGAAGAAGACCGAGGGCCCCAGGACACGAGGGAGTTCCGGGCCTGCCGCTGCAGACGCCAGGAGTCCGACCAACAGGCCGGCGACCACGGCAAATCCGAGGGCGAGATCCGAGGACGAGGGTTTCGACTCGAGGACCATCACCAACACAATGGCCGCCACGCCCATCGTGATGATCCCGAGTCCGGCAACGACGAACTTCCACCCGCCGAGGAGTCCGCCGATCAGTGCCAACCAAATGCCACTGGCAACCATCGTTGCGGGCACTCGCATGCGATTCTCTTCCCATTCCTTCCGCTTCATCGAGTCCTGCACGGATTCCATGGCAGATGCTGAAGCGAGTCGCAGGTCCGGTTACCGTAGAATCACGGCATGGGCCTCGCCGGCACCCGATTCCCGACGACGCGCTGGAGTCGCGTACTCGCCGCCGCGGGGAGCAGCCCTTCGGGGCGGACGGCGCTGACCGAGCTCTGTCGCGGTTATTGGTATCCGCTGTTCGTGTTCGTGCGGCGAAAGACGAACGACCCCGAGCGGGCACGCGATCTCACGCAGGCGTTCTTCACGCGCTTCCTCGAGAAGAACGACGTCGCTGCCGCCGATCCCGCGCGCGGCCGTTTCCGTTCCTGGCTGCTCGCGTGTCTGACGCATTTCCTCGCGAACGCACACGACGCCGAGATCGCGTGGAAAGCGGGTGGACGCGTCGAGATCGTTTCCATCGACGAGGACGAGGCCGAGGGACGCTACGGCCATGTTCCCGCCGACGCGCCGATGGACGACGCGCTGTTCGACCGGCTCTGGACGGTGACGTTGATCGAGCGCGCGATGGACGCGATGCGAGGGCGGTGCCGCGACGCCGATGCCCGCGCGTTTCTCGGCACGGTGACACCGCTCCTCCCTCTCCCCGACACCGACGCCGGCGAAACGGCCGCGCTCGCGGCGAAGTTGTCGCTCGAAGTCGGCGCGTTCAAGACGCGTCTGTCGCGCCAGCGGACGCAGTTCTGGGGACACGTCCGCGCCGAGATCGCCGAGACCCTCGAGGACCCCAACGAGGTCGACGAGGAGCTCAAGCACCTCATCGCGGTCCTTGGAGCGATGTGGCGCACGTAACCGGCGGAGGGCATCCGCTTCACACGGAAGCGATGAGCGCGTGCGAGCGATGCGGGGCGTCGTTCCGGACTCCCGTCGGGCTGTGTGCGGGCTGTGTGCTGCTCGGCGCCGCGTCTGCTCGCCCGCCGGCAAGCGTCGGTGCGTACGACCTGCTCGAGATCATCGGACGCGGAGGAATGGGTGTCGTCCACCGGGCTTGTCACCGCGAAGCGGGACAGGAAGTTGCGCTGAAGCGAATCCGCGCCGGCGAGCTCGCGACAGAAGAGGAGCTTGCGCGTTTTCTGATCGAGGCCCGCGCCGCGTCACGTCTCGTTCACGACAACATCGTCCGGATTTATCATATAGAGGCGGATCCCGAGCGGCCCTGGTTCACGATGGAGCTGCTCGCGGAGTCGCTCGACACGGCGCTGGAGCGCTTCCGGACGCCTCGTCGCGCCGCTGCGCTGCTCGCCACGGTCTCGCGCGCCGTGCACTTCGCCCACGACCGCGGCGTTCTCCACCGCGACCTCAAACCCGCGAACATCTTGCTGCGCGAGGACGGCGTCCCGCGCGTCGCGGACTTCGGGGTCGCGAAGCTCGACGATGTCCCGGGAGAAGCCGGTCACGGCGTGGGAACGATCGACTACATGTCGCCGGAGCAGGCTGCGGGCCACGACGTGACGCGCGCAGCTGACGTGTGGAGTCTGGGTGCGATTCTCTACGAGCTCCTCGCGGGGACCCGCCCATTCACGGGGAAGAACGCCGCCGAGATCGAGCGGCGCGTGCGCGAGGAGCAACCCGTGCGCCTCGCGTCGATCGACCGGGACCTGGAAGCGATCTGCCTCCGTTGTCTGAAGAAAGATCCCGCGGAGCGGTATCGCTCCGCGAGCGAGCTTGCCGACGATCTGCAGCGCTACCTCGCTGGTGATGCGATCCTCACCCGGCCGACGGGGCCCTGGGGTCGAGCGTGGCGCTGGGCGCGGCGGCGGCCGATCGCCACAGCGGCGCTTCTCGGCGTCGTCGGGTTGGTGGCGGGCGTCGTCGCGGCGTCGCTCTCCGTCGCGCGTGCCCAGGAGGAGGAGCTGCGCCAGGAGACGCGGCGCATGAACGAATACGCGGCGCGGGCAATGGCGGGCGCGGTTCTCTTTCAGCTGGACCAATATTCCGACCAGGCGACGCGCATCGTCTCCGACCCGCGGATCCTCGCGGTCGTTCGCGGGAAGACGTGCGATAGCGAGTATGAGGGAGCGGAGGAGCTTCTCGCACCCTTCGGCGCGGGAACTCGTTTCGACAGCATCTCGATTTTCGACGATCTGGGGCGCTCCCGGGCTCGTTGGCCGGCCCCGTTGATCGACGACTATTTCTGTCGGGACTTCTCCTGGCGCTCCTACTTCAAGGAGGCTCGCCTCCAGGCGAAGTCGGCGTCGCCCGCCGTGACGATCGGACGCGCCGTGCAATCGGAGGCGAACGGAAACTGGCGGATCTCCCTCTCGGCGCCGATCCTGGACGAGAACGGGGCCTTTGCCGGTGTCGTTTCGGCGGCAGTGGCGAGCGATTCCAGCCTCGGCGCACCCGACGACCTCGGCGCACTCGTGCTCGGCTTTCCGGGAGGCGACCGCCGGCGAACAGCGGCGCTGGCGGGTCCGCGCGACAACGTGCGCGAGTGCCGGGACTGCCCGCTCCCCGACGACGTGCTCGTGCTCGTTCACCCGAGCTTGCAAAGGGGAGTCACGGTCTCGGTGGAGAGCCCGATGGTGCAGGCGCTCGTCGCCGCGTCGTCGCCCTCGTCCCGCTATCACGACTTCAGGCGGCCGCCGCAGGCCCTCGCCATGAGCGACGACGACTACCTGGATCCGTTCGACGGGCAGAGGTGGATCGCCGGCGCCGCGCCGGTGGGTGCCACCGGGTACGTGGCCATCGTGCAAACGCGTTGGGACGCGGCCGTCGAGCCCAACGTGCGCCTCGCGCACCGCCTCATCGGCGTCGGCGGTGCCGCCCTCGCCCTCACGGTGCTCTCGGCCACGATCCTGGCACTGTGGAGTCGATCCCGCTCTCGCCGAGAGCGATCGCTGGACGCTTTGTAACTGCGGGGACGCGCCCCTTCAGAAAGAGACACGAAAGGCACCGATCGAATGAAGAGAGATCTGCTGGCCACCGCGTGGCTGTTCCTCGTCGTGACGCCGGCGCTCGCCCAGTCCCCGACTCCGGCGCCGATCCTCGATCAGGAGCTGCGCGACTCGTACCCGCACTGGCCGACGGACGACGAATCGTTGAAGCAACTCCGGACGATCGAAGAGTTCGTCCGCCTCCATCGCGGGAAAGGACAGGCGGCCGTCTTCGACTGGGACGGGACGCTTTACAGCGAGAAGATCCGCGTCAAGAACCCACCGTCCGCGCTCAAAAGCCCGGAGATGCTCCGGGCAGGCCAGCCCGTCTGGCACATATGGGCCGCGAGCCGGCTGCTGGAGAAGGACGACCGCAACCTGCTTCCCTCGTTCCGGACGTCGGAGAGCCAGGAGGAGCGCGCGCGGAACATCCTCCGTCGCGACGACTACCTCGAAGGCATGTTCGAGAACGACCCGGACGACGTCTCGAAGTTCCTGCAGATCGCGACGTTCGAGGCGGGGATGACGCCAGCCGCGCTCGACGAATATTTGAAGAGCTATGCCAAGACCTACGATCCGTGCATCTTCGCGATCTACCCGATGTTGGACGTGCTGCACCGGCTCGCGAACAACGGATTCCAGGTCTGGATCGTCTCGGGGAGCAACCCCTACCTCATTGCGACGCTGGTTTCCCACATCGAACGCAACTGCGCTCTCGACGCGAAACGCCGCTACGACTTCCACCTCACGACGAAGAAGCCCTTCGACGCGGGCGTGGATCACATCCTCGGCAATGGCGCCGAGCTCACGGCGACCGGAACGTTCTCGCAGTCGTTCGACGATCGCGCGTTGCGCGTCACCGATCCGAAGCTCGACACGGGCGTGCACGTCATGGCGCACGAAGGGAAGGAGCTCGCGCTTCGCCATTGGATCGAGGGACGGCACGCACAGCCCGTCGTCTTCGTCGCGGGAAACAGCGACGGCGACGACGCGATGGCGAGGTTCGTCCTCGAAAAAAGCACGAAGGGCACCGACGTCATGGGAATGGGAGTGAACAGTCGGAAAGACAAGTTCCCGGCGACACTCGAGAAGTACCGAAACCTGCCGCACGTACGAGTCGTCACCATTACCTATGACGAACGCTCCGAGTAGCTGGCGACTCACGACGATCGCCGTTCTCACGGCGATCGCGTCAGGTTGCCAGAGCCCCCCGAAGAAGGGCGACGACGCGACGATCGTGATCGGCTTCTCGATGGACACGCTGGAGGAAGAGCGCTGGCAGCGCGACCGCGATCTCTTCGTCGCCAGAGCGGAGGCGCTCGGTGCGAAGGTTCTCGTGCAAGCAGCCAATGGCGACGACTCATTGCAGAGCTCGCAGGCGGAGAATCTCCTCACCCAGGGCGTGGACGTCCTGGTCGTGGCGCCGCACAACGGAAAGACGGCGGCGACGATCGTGAAGTCCGCGCACAAAATGGGCGTACCGGTAATCGCATACGACCGGCTGATCAACGATTCCGACCTCGATCTCTACATCTCGTTCGACAACGTGAAAGTAGGCGAGATGCAGGCGCAGTTCCTGGTCGATAGGAAGCCGAAGGGGAATTACGTCCTCGTCGGCGGTGCGCCCACCGACAACAACGCGCTCCTGTTCCGCGAGGGGCAGATGAACGTTCTCCAGCCCCTCGTGGACAAGGGCGACATCAAGATCGTCTCCGACCAGTGGGCGAAGGACTGGCAAGCGGAGGAGGCGCTCGAGATCATGGAGAACGCGCTCACCCGCAATGACAACCAGGTCGACGCGGTGGTCGCCTCCAACGACGCGCTCGCTGGTGGAGCCATCCAGGCGCTTGCGGGACAGAAACTCGCAGGGAAGGTGCTGGTATCCGGACAGGATGCCGAGCTTTCCGGCTGCCAGCGCGTCGTGGCAGGCACGCAGAGCATGACCGTCTACAAGCCGATCCGATCTCTTGCGGAGCGCGCGGCAGAGAGTGCGGTTTCGCTGGCGAAGAAGCAGCCGATAACCGACGCGACCCGGAGGGTCCACAACGGCCACAAGGAAGTCCCCAGCATCCTGCTCTCGCCGATCTCGGTGGACCGGTCGAATGTCGCGTCCTCGGTCGTGAAAGACGGCTACCAGAAGCTCGACCAGGTGTACCGCGACGTGCCGAAGGACCAGTGGCCCCCGATGTAGCCTGACATTCTACGATCGGCGCTTGCGCGGCTTTGCGCCTGGCTTCTTCGTCGAGCGCGCGCTCGACGCGGGCTCGTCCTCGGTCGCCGGCTCGTGGCCGGGCTCTTCTTGCAGTGCCGCCGACGCCGCGGGTCCGCTCTCGTTCGCGAGGATCAGCTCGTAGGCTTTCTGCAGCGTGGGGCGGCCCGCGCTGATCCGCGTCAGGGACTCCTCGAGGATCTCGTCGGTGCCGCTGCGGAAGAACTCCTCCAGCCGCTCGATGAGGTCCTGCGGGAGAGGGCTCATCTGCAGTTGCGCCGCCAGCGTGTCGAGCTGCGTCTGCCGGAAGGACGGACCCGCCGACGGCGCGACATCGATCGCGGTTTCATCGGCAGCGGCGACCTCCGGGAACGCCGGCATCGCACCAACCACCTGCACGCCGCGCTTCCGCAAGCGCGCGCGCCGGTGGCCCAGCACCGCCGCCGCCGGCCGAGAGTTCAGCACGTCGCGCGCCTCGAGCCAGCCGCGCCGCGCCACCGCGATCGCCCAGCCGCGGTTCACGAGCTCTTCGGGCATCGACGCGCCCGTGCCGAGCGCGATCGTCACGCCCATCTCGCGCGCGTAGCGGCAGGAAGTCGAGTCGAGGTCGAGCCGTCGCGGATCGCCGTTCAGCTCCAGCGCGACGTCGAGGCGACGCGCCGCCTTGAAGAGCGTCTCCAGGTCGAGGTTCGCCGCGTCGCGATCGCCGAAGATGCGGCCGCTCGGATGCGCGATGCAGTCGAGCACGCCACTCTCCATCGCGCGGATCAGGCGCACGGTCTGTTCCTGAACCGGCAAATCGAAAGCGCCCTGCATCGAGCCGATCACGAACTCCGCCTCGCGCAGCAGGGCGGGATCCGCGGCGAGCGTCCCGTCGGGGAGGATCGGCACGTCGACGCCCGCGAGCACCTGCACGCCGGCCTTCTTGCCGGCGGCGCGAAGGATCGCCGTGCGATCCGGCGTCGCGCGCACCTCGTCGGGCGAGTCCGTCGCCACCATCCACACGAGCCCGAACGTCTTCGCCGCGTCGATCATCGCAGAGGGATCGCCAGCCGTGCGCACGTGGACGTCGCTCCGCACATCGCGGTCCGTCAGCAGGTTCGGCAGCGTTCCCTTTTCGGCCGCTTCGATCTCGCCGCAGTTCTCGCGAAGCTCGGGCGGGATGTAGGGGAGGCCGACCGCCTTGAAGATCGCCGCCTCGGCTTCCGCGCTGTCGAGGAGCTTCTCGTCCATGCGGCGGAAGACGCCGTGCTCGCTGATCTTGATGCCGCGGCGGTTGCCGCGCGCGCGGATGTAGATGTTGTGCTGCTGACTGCCGGTGAAATAGTGGAGGCCCGCGCCGAACGCTTCCGGCTCGATGACTCGCAGGTCTACCTGCTGGCCGCTGCGCAGGAGCGCGCTGCACTTCGAGTCGCCGCGCACGAGGATGTCCTCGACGTCGGGCAGCACGGCGAAGCGCGCGACGATCGGAGCGGGATCGTGGCTCGCGACGAGGATGTCCAGGTCGCCGACCGTCTCCTTGCGCCGGCGTGCGCTCCCCGTGAGCTCGGCGTGCATCGTGGCGGACTCGGCGCGCAGCGCTTCCACCATCGCGCCGCCGATGCGCAGCGCATCGGGCAGCAGCAGGCGTCCCGTCTCGCGCCGGTAGCGCGCGATCGCGGTGAGGATCTTGTCCTGCGAGTCGTGCCCGAAGCCGGGCAGCTTCGACACGCGGCCCGAGCGCACCGCGTCTTCGAGTTCCGCGACCGACGTGATGCGTTCGTTCGCGTAGAGGTGGCGCACGCTCTTCACGCCGATCCCCTTCACCTTGAGCAGCTCGCGCAGCCCCGCCGGGAGCGTCGATTCGAGATGTCGCTGTTCGCTGCATGTGCCGGAGCGGAGGATCTCCTTGATGCGCCCGACCGCGCCCTCGCCGATGCCCGGCACGCGGCCGAGCGCGCCCTGGCGGATCATCGAAGGGACCGGTGCCCGCAGGTTCTCCAGCACGCGGCCGATCCGGCGGAACGCACGGATCCGGTAGCGGTCCCCGCCCTGGATGTCGAGCAGGTCCGCCATCTCGTTGAAGACGGCGGCGATCTCCGCGTTCTCCATCGCCGCCATCCTCGCACGTGGCGCTATGTCGGGGAAAATTCAGGGATTTGTGCAGGCCCGCCTGTGGTCTAATCGGGGGCGTTGGCCATGGAGGCAGCTGCCACCATAGCCGGGAAGTACACGCTCGTTCGCAAGGTCGGAGCGAGCGCGATCGCGGAGGTTTTCCTCGCGCGATTCACCGGCAAGGACGGGAAGGTCGACCAGGTTCTCCTGCGTCGCGTGCTGCCGGACCTTGCCCGCAACGAGCAGTTCAGCCAGCTCTTCCAGAAGGTCACGGACGTCATGTCCGGCCTCCAGCACCCGAATGTTCTGCGCATCCTGGAAGTTGGAGACGACCCGGCCGCCAACGGGCGCTTCACCATCACCGAATTCATTCAGGGACAGAACCTCCGCCGCGTTCAGGAGGCGGCGCGTCGCAAGGGCGGACTCCACCTCGCCCACGCGCTCGGCATCGTGCAGGACCTCGCGCGCGGCCTTCACTACGCGCACGAGCGCAAGGATGCCAACGGCTACTCGATCGGCATCGTCCACGGCGACGTCGCGCCAGGAAACGTGATCCTCGGGTACGACGGCGTCGCTCGCATCCAGGACTTCGGCATGGTGTGGGTCGAGGCCGCGGTCCCCGCGACCGATCCCACGCTGCTCATCGAGAAGTTTCCGTACATGTCTCCGGAGCGCGTGTGCGGCGCTCCGCTCGATCGCCGCAGCGATCTCTTCTCCCTCGCGCTCGTGCTCTACGAGTTCGTCACCGGAATCCCCGCGTTCCAGGCGGCGAATCCGAAAGAGCTGATGGCGCGGATCGTCGACTGCAAGCCCGCGTTGCCGTCGGCGGTGAAGGAAGGTTTCCCTCCCGAGCTCGAGAAGATGCTCATGCGTGCGATGGCGCGGGTTCCCGACGAGCGCTACCCGACGTGTGAGGCCTTCGCGGTCGCGATCCAGGAGGTCATGGATCGCCGCAATCTTTCGACGAGCCCCGCGCTCCTTGGCAGCTACCTGCGCGGTCTTTTCGGCGCGGGCGCCGTCGCCGAGCCGGCGCCGTCCGCGGCGAGAAAGCCGGAAGCGGCCGCGCAGGTGGCCAAGAAAATCGTCGAGACGGTTTCGACGCCGGAGAAGAAGGCCGCGCGCGAGCAGGAGGCGCTCGTGCTGGCCGACGCGCCGCCGGTTGCGCCGAAGACCAAAGTACCGCTGCCGCCGCCCGCACGCGAGCCTCTTCGCCCCACGCCCTCTCGTCCTCCGTGGAACGCCGAGCTCGAGCAGCAGAAGGTCGAGATCACGCAAGCCAAGGTCGCCGCGGCCGAGAAGCAGGCCGCTGCGAAGAAGGAAGTCGATGCGGCTGCTGCGGCGAAAGCGGCCGCGGAAGCGGCCGCCGCCAAGGAGGCCACACAGCAGGCGGAGGACCTGATCGAGCGGCGCCAGTCGATCGATCGCGAGGCGAAGGCCCGTCGCGAGGCCGAAGCGGAGATGCGCACGCAGCTCGACCGCGCCATCGCCGCACGAAAGGAAGCCGAAGAGAAGGCCGAGGCCGCCGCGGAGCGCGAAGCGCAGGCGCGTCGCGAAGTCGACGAGCTCACCGAGCGCGAAGCCGCGGCGAAGAGGACCGTCGAAGAGGCGCTTGCGCGCGAAGCGGCGGCGAAGAAGGCGGTCGAGGACGCGAATGCCGCGGAGTTCGGCGCGAAGGCGATCGCCGAGGAAGCCGGGAGGAGCGAAACCGCCGCGAAGAAGACCGCCGACGAGCTCGCCAAGCGCGAATCCGCCGCGAAGAAGTCGTACGACCGCGAGGCCGCCGCGCGAAAGGCCGCCGAGGAAGGTGCTGCGAAGGACGCCGCCGCGCGCAAGGAAGCCGAAGAGCGCGCCGAGACTCTCGTGAAGGAGCTCGCGACGTCGCGCGAAGCGACGAAGGTCGCCCGCAAGAAGGCCGACGACACGGCGCGCCAGATGGCGGCGCTCAACCGCGAGTTCGCCGAGAAGCGCCAGGCGGCGGTGTCGGAGCGCGAGGAAGCGCTCCGCATCGAGCTCAACGCGTCCGTCGAGCGCGAGACTGTTTCGCGGAAAGACGCCGAGACCGCCGTCGAGAAGGAAGTCGCTGCGACTGCCGCTCTCGACGCCGCGCGAGTTTCCGAGGCGAGCGCGAAGAAGGCGGCTCAGGAAGCCGAGCGCCGGGAGTCGTCGCTGCAGAAGGTGTACGCCGATTTGCTCGAGCGTCTGGAGATGGCGGAGCAGGCAGCCGAAACCGCGCGTCACGATGCGAATCGCCAGGTCGCCGAGGCGAAGGGCGCGATCACCGTTGGCCTCGCGGGGCAGCGCGAAGTCGAGGCAGCGCGAGCCGAAGCGGAGGCGGCGCGCAAGGACGCCGCTGCCGCGCGCCTGGAAGCGGAGGCGAGTCGTCGCGAGATCTCGTCCGCCGCGCGCGAGTCGGAGGCGGCGAAGCGCGCCGCCGGCACCGTTCGGAAGAAGTGGGAGAGCGCGGAGAAGGAGAAGACCGACCTGCAGGCGCAGCTCGAAGCCGCGCGCCGCGATGTTGAAGCCGCTCGTCGCGATGGCGCGGAAGCGCGCAAGGAGCAGGAGCCCCTTCGACAGAACGCCGACCAGGTGCGCCGTCAGACCGAAGCCGCGCGCCGGCTCGCCGACGCCGCGACGCTCGAGGCCGAGGCGGCGAAACAGGTCGCCGAAGCCGCAACGCAGGAAGCGGAAGCCGCCCGTCGCGAGTCCGAGGTGCACCTTCAGGAAGCTGTCGGTGCCCGCGAGGAAACGGAGGCGCTTCGTCGCGAGCTCGAGAGCCTTCGCCAGGACATGGAGATCCTCCGCGCCGAGTCCGAGGCTGCACGCCAGGAGGCCGACGTCGTTCGCGTGGCCGGCGATGCCGCGCGTGTCGAGGCGGAGACCATTCGTCAGGAAGCGGAGGCGATCCGCGAGCAGGCGGAAGTCGCCCGGCAGGAAGCCGAGTCGGCGCGTCTCGAGGCAATCGCCGCCGCCGGGGCGGTGAGCACGGAGCCGGCGGAGAACGGGAACGGTTCGCGCATCGGGGTCTCGCACGTCTCGATGTATCTCAGCGCGCTCGCCGACGCGCCGCGCACGAACCTCACAACCGATCCCGGAAACTTCATCGGGCGCGAAGAGGCGATACTCTCGCTCGACCTGCTCCTCAAGGGCGAGCAGCCGGTGCTCACGCTCACCGGCAACGACGGCTCAGGCCGCACGCGTCTGGCGCGACGGTTCGCCTCGACGAAGCTGGTGGAGCTTTCCCAGGAAGGCGGTGCCTGGTACGTCGACCTGTCCGCGGTTCGCGATGCCGAAGGCGTCTGTCACGCCGTCGCGACGGCGCTTTCCGTCGCGCTGGTTCCCGCTTTCGGCGAGCTGGAGACCGTCAAGCACGTGGGCGCGGCGATCGGCGGTCGAGGTCGGTTGCTGCTCGTTCTCGACGGCGTCGACGGCGTCGCCGACACCCTCGTGCGCGTGCTCGAGGAATGGGTGCACGCCGCGCCGTCCGCGCGCTTCCTTCTCGCCGGTCGCGCGCCGATCGGCTTCGAAGGAGAGCGCACGCGCGCGATTGGCGCTCTCGGTCTTCCGACGCCCGCGTCCCCGATCGAGTCCGAGGCGATGGCGCTCTTCGTGACGCGAGCGCGCGAACGCCGCCGCCAGCAGGGCGCGGGCGCCGAAGCCGGCCTGCCGGTGATCGCGAAAATCGTGAAGCTGCTCGAAGGCAACTCTCTCGCGATCGAGCTTGTTGCCGCGCGCGCCGATGTCGCGGCTCCCACGAAGCTGCACGCGGATCTCGCGAAGGCGCTCGAGCGCGACGAAAATTCGAAATCCGGCAATGTGCTCGCGCGCGTGCTCGAGTGGGTCTGGCAGCAGCTCACTCCACCGGAGCAAGACGCGCTCGGCCATTGCGCTCTTTTCCACGGCGCGTTCGGCGCCGAAGCAGCGGAAGACGTCATCGATCTCTCGCGGCACTCTCCCGCGCCGCCCGAGCACGAAGTGCTGCGGTCGCTTCGCGCCCGAGGCCTCGTCGGCGGCGAGGACCTCCACCTGGAGATGCATCCGTCGATCCGTCTCTTCTCGCTTCGGAAGCTCGACGCGAGCGGCCAGATCGACGCGGCCGCGACTCGCCACGCGGCACGCACGCTTCGCGTCGGACGCTCCGCGTCGAAAGACCTCGAGCGCACGGGCAGCCGCGACGCACTTCGCCGCCTGCAGCTCGAGACAGGGAACCTGCTCGCGGTTCTCGAGCGCTCTCTCGCGATCACGCCGCCGACGGCCACGTCCGCGACGCAGGCGCTCGAGGCGGTGCAGTGCCTTTCGCCGGCGGTCGAGGCAGCCGGGCCGTTCGAGCTCGGCGTCGGGTGGATGGATGCGGCGCTGGGAGCGGCGGGCAAGCTGCCGGTCGACAAGCGCCTGCGCGCCGAGATCCTCCTCGGCCGCGGCCGCCTGCGTCGCTCGCGCGGCGACGTGAAGGGGAGCACCGGTGATCTTTACGACGCGCACGACATCGCCGCGGTCGGCGACGATCGCGCGTTCGAGAGCGCCGTACTCACCGAGGTCGGCCTTACTCTCCAGGCGAAGGGGAAGCAGGACGAGGGCAAGAAAGCGCACGAACAGGCACTGAACCTTGCCCGCCTCGTGAAAGACGACCGGCGAGAAGGTCAGGCGCTTTTCCATCTCGCGTTGCTTCACGACGTCGCCGGCCGGGTCACCGACTCGCAGACGGCATTTCAGGAAGCCGCGGCCGCGTTCGCGCGTTGCGGAGCGCGGCGTAGCGAGGGAGCGGTGTTCGCGTATTTCGGCGCGTCGCTCCAGCAGCACGGCGATTTCGACGCCGCCCGCGGAGTGCTCGAGAAGGCTCTCGCCATCCACCAGGAGGTTCGCGATCGCGCGCTCGAAGGTGCGACCGTCGGACGGCTCGCGTCGGTCGCGATGGAGGTCGCGCAGCACGACGCCGCCCGCGAGCTCTTCGTGCGCGCCATCCAGCTTCAGCAGGAACGTGGCGATCGCCGTGCGGAAGCCGCGCTTCGTGGGCACCTGGGCATCCTCGAGCACCTCGATGGCAAGGTCGAAGAGGCGCGCACGAGCTTCGTGAAGGCGATCTGGATGCTCGGCGATCTCGGCGATCTGCATGTCGAGGGTCTCTACCTCGCGTTCCTCGCCGGGCTGGTCTCGAGCCTGGGCACGCTCGACACCGGCGCGGAATCGTTCGATCTCGCGAAAAAGCAGCTCACGGTCGCGAACGACGCGGGTGGTCTCGAAGCGCTCGAGCTGCTCACGGGTTTCTTCGACGTCGAGAAGGCGCGCCAGGGCGGCGACCGCGCCGCGGCGGAAGCCGTCCGCTCCGCGGCCGCGCGCCGCGCCGAAAAGGCGTCGAGCAACGGCGCGGCACCGGAGTTCGTCCGCCTCGCGAGCCGGCTCGTGAAGGAGATGCTCGCAACCGACCCTGGAGGCCGCGCAGTGTCGCGTGCGCCTGCGCAAGGAAGGGCGTGACGAAGCGTGGCTGACCGGGTGCGTTCCGTAGCCGGCAAATACACGGTCGATCGCAAGATCGACAGCACTGCCGTCTTCGAAACGTATTCGGCCGTGGCACTAACCGACGCGCAGGTGATCGTGCGGCGCTTGACGCCGGCCATCGCGGGGCGCGAGGAGGTCGTGCAGGCGTTTCTCGACGAAGCGCGGGTGGCCGCGACGTTCGACCATCCGCACCTCGTTCCCGTGCTCGAGTCGGGCATCGACGCGGATGGCCCCTACGCGGTGCTCGACCGCGGACCCGGCTTCGACCTGCGCCGCATCCTGCAGTTCGCCGGAAGGCGCTCGAAGGTCATTCCTGTTCCCGTCGCCGTTCATCTCGTCGCTTCGATCGCTCGCGCGCTCCAGCACGTGCACGAGCGGACCGATTCCGACGGATGGCCTCTGGGACTGCTTCACGGGGCCGTGTCGCCCGTCGTCGTCCACCTTGGAATGGACGGCATCGTCAGGCTCGACGAGTTCGGCCACACGCGGATCGCGGCGACCGCACGCGCGTCCGACCCGGCGACGCTCGCCGACCGCCTTCCCTACGTGACGCCGGAGCAGCTCTGTTCGGCGCCGCTCGATCTCCGCAGCGATCTCTTCTCGTGCGGCGTGATCCTCTACGAGCTGACGACCGGCCGCCGGCCGTTCGTCGGCGCGACGGCGCAGGAGCTGATGGCGCGCATCGTCGAGTGCTATCCCGAGCCGCCCGTTTCGTTCGTGCCGCGCTATCCGGCGGACCTCGAGCGCGTCGTCCTGCGTTCGCTCGCGCGGATTCCCGACGAGCGCTACCAAACCTGTGTCGGACTCGCGAAGGCGCTCGCCGACTTCCTGGAGCGGGCCGACATCTGGGCGGACAACGAGGCGGTCGCCGCGTTCATGCAGGCGCTCGGGATCCCGTCCGAGGCGGCCGTTGCCGCCGTCGCGCGTGTCGCGGGTGTCTCGGGAGCTGCGCGTCCGCAAGTGGACTTCGCGCCGCCGCCCCCCTCCGCGCCGTCCGAGGAGCGCACCGGCGGTGTCATCGTCGCGCCACCGCCGCCTCCGCCGATGCGCATCTCGCAGAAGATGCCCCTGCCCGAGATCGAGTCGGTCGAGCCGGGCACGATTCCGCGCGCGATGCCGGACGTCAGCGATTCGGCAGCGGGGCGCGCAGAGGCATCGTCGGAGGCTCTGCGCGTCGCGCAGGAACGGATGGCGTTGATTCGCGCCGAGGCAGAGGCCGCCGCGCGTGAGGCCGAGGCCGAAGCTGCCGCCGTGCGTCGCGAGTCCGAGCAGCGCCAGGCCGTCGAAGCGCGCGAAGCCGAAGAAGAGCTGCGCTCGGCGATCGTGGCGGCCGCGAGCGCGCGCCAGGAAGTACAACGACTTTCCAGCGAGGTGACGGACCTTCACGAGGCCATCGACCGCATGGGCGAGTCCCTCCGGGTTGAGGAGGAAGTACGGCGCGGGGCGGAGACGGAGCTCGCACGATCGCGCGCGCGTCTACGCGAGGCCGAGGCGGCGGCTCGGACCACGTCCGAGGACGCCAAGGATCGTGAAGAGTCCGGGCGTGCGACGGCTGAGCGTCTCTCCGCACTGCGCCGCGATGTCGAAGACGCGTCGACGCGCGAGGCGGCGCTTCGGCGCGAGATCGAGGATCTCGTCGGCCGGGAGGCCGAGGCACGGCAGGAGCTCAAGAAGACCGCGATGCGTCTCGCGACCGCAAAGCGCGAGTCTGACGAGAGCACCGAGGCGAAGGAGGGAGCGCTGCGCTACTTGGCTGCGGCCACCTCGCGCGAGAACGAGGCGCGAAGCATGGCGGCCGCCGCGGCGACGCGCGAAGCGTCCGCACGCGCGGAGGCCGACGGCTCCCGTCGCGAGGCCGACGCGATGCGCGTCGAGGCGCGCGAGTCGCGCGAGCAGCTCGAGGAGGCCGAGGTCTCCGCGAAAGCGCTTCTCGCCGAGCTCGAGGCGGCGAAGCAGCAGGCCGAGCTCTTCCGGCGCGATGCAGAGAGCTTCCGCAACAAGGCGCAGACCGCATCCAACGAGCTCGACGTCCGCCAACTCGAGGCACAGCGCCTCGCCCGCGAGCTCTCCGAACGCGAGGTCGCTCTCACCGAGAAGGAATCGACGGCACGCCGCGAGGTGGCCACGTCGCTACAGCGCGAGTCGATCGCGAAGAAGGCGGCGGAGGCCGCACAAGCGCGCGAGGCCGCCGCGCTCGCCGATGCCGACGCCGCCGAGGCTCGGGCCGAGTCGGCCGAGCGCATGGCCGAGGCTGCCCGGAAGGAGGCCGCAGATCTCCGCAAGGCCGCCGAGGAGGCCGCGCGCGAGCTGGAGACGCGGCGGAGCTCGCGGCTCGCCGAGCTCGAAGAGCACGAGCGCGAGCGCGAGGCATGGCTCACGCGCGAGGCGGATCTGGTGAGGCGCGAAGCGTCCGCACGCATGGAGGCGGAACGCCTCGCCGCCGAGGTCGAGACGCGCGTCGGGCAGGTGAAAGTCCTCGACGGCGAGCTCGTCGTCGTGACGAAGGACGCCAACGTGATCCGCGCGGATCGCGACTCGGCGCGCACCGCGCTGCAGGCTTCGCGGGTCGCGCTCGAGGAGCTGCGCGAGGAGCTGGCGAAGATTGCCGACGAGCTCGCCGCGGCGAAGTCGGTCGCGGATCGCGCCCGGCGCGAGACGACCGCCGTCCGTGGCGAGCGCGACGCAGCGGCCGCACGCGCCGCGGAGTCCGAGCGCGAGCGCGACGCGGCGCGCAATGAGATGGAGTCGTTCGTCGAGAAGCTCGCCGCCGAGCAGCGCGAGCGCGCAGCGGCGGAGCGCGACGCGGAATCGGCGCGGCGCCTCGCCGGCGTTGCCGGCGAGGAAGCACTTGCCGCGAAGCGGATTGCGGAGGAGGCGAGCGTCGAAGCCGAAGAGATCCGGCAGGAGCTGGAAGAGGCGCGGCGGGATCTCATCGAATACGCGCGCAGCGGTGTGGGAACGAGCCCCGTGCCCGCAGCGCCGCACGATCCGCGAAGCGTGCAGGCGATCATCGGACCGGATCCGGGTTTCGCCGAAGAGGCCGCGTACGACGAGTCCACCAATCCGGCCGCCGCGGAAGAGGCGACGCGCACGGCGACGGAGCAAACCGTCAAGCCCGACACCTTGAAGTTCACATTCCCCGAAGTCGCGTTGTATCTCTCGTCGTTGGCCGAGCTCACGCGCTCGAACATCACGTCGGATCCCTCGGCGTTCGTCGGTCGCGATCCCGAGCTGCGCGCTCTCGGATCGTTCCTCCAGGGTGATCGCCCCATCCTCACGCTCGTCGGCACGCCGGGTTCGGGGCGCTCGCGTCTGGCGTTGCGCTTCGCGGCGTCGCGGCTCGTGGAGCTGGCACCGGCCGGCGGCGCGTTCCACGTCGACCTCTCTCGCGCGCGCGACGGCGAAGGCATCTGCACCGCGATCGCGCACGCCTTGTCCATCACGCTCGTCCCCAGTCAGCCGCTCTCCGAAGTGATGAAACACCTCGGTCTCGGTCTCGGCGGACGCGGCCGGCTGCTCCTCGTGCTCGACGACGTCGACGGCGTCGCGACGGTTCTTGCGGATCTGCTCACTCGCTGGCTGCCGCTCGCGCCCCAGACCCGTTTTCTCCTCGTTGGGCGTGAAGTGATCGGCGCCCCCGGCGAGCTCAGCATGGAAGTCGGGCCGATGCGCATGCCCGGCGATGGGCGCGAATCCGAGGAGGAGGAGGGCCGCTCGCTCCGGCACTTCGACGCCATGCAGCTCTATGCGGCGAGGATGCGCGAGAGGCGCCGTGAAGCGGCGCTCGCCGAAACCGGCCTCGACGTCATCGCCGGAATCGTGAAGGCGCTCGGCGGATATCCCCTGGCGATCGAGCTCGCGGCGAATCGAGAGGATCCGCCGCAGCGACTGCTGCGCGGGCTTTTGCAGTGGGCAAAGGACCATCCGCCCGTCGACGCGGAAACCGAAGTGGAGATGACGCTCGCGTGGGCATGGAGCCTCCTCACGCCGCCCGAGCGCCGGGTGCTCACACTGTGCAGCCCGTTCGCGCGGCCGTTCACGGTCGACGCCGTGCGCGAGCTCGCGGGCGGGGGCGACAGCGACGCGTCGGGCGTTCTCGAGGTCGTCCGCTCGTTGCGTGGGAAGGGGCTTCTGCGCGCGGGAGACGTCCCCGGGCTGCCCGACGAACCGCGGCTCGAGATGCATCCGGTCACTCGACACTGGCTGCTCGAGCACCACGCGGTCGACGAGGAGATGCAGGAGCGCCACGACGTGCGCGCCGTTCGCATCGGTCGCGAGCTCGCGCGCGAAGCCGGAGGAACGACGGGCGCACAGGACGCGTTGCGGCGCCTGGAGCTCGAAGCGCCGGGGCTCGAGGACGCGCTCGCACACGCGATCGACTCCGGTGGCGGCCAGGGGCTGGCGCTTCACGCGCTGCTCGGCCTTGCACCGTGGCTGGAGACCAACCCGCCGTTCGTGCGCTTCCTGGGTCTCGTCGACGAAGCGCTCGCGTCCGCGCCGGACGGCGTGGACGCCCGGCTCCAGGCCGAAGTGCTGCTGTTCCGGGGACGCGCGCGTCGCCTTCACGGGCAGCTCAAGGGCAGCCTCGACGATCTGGAGATTGCTGACGGGCTCGCGACCGGCGGCACAGATCGCAGGTTCGAGGTCGACACCGCGACGGAGCTCGCGCTCGCGCGACGCTCGCTGGGAGACAACGACGGCGCCAGGCGCCGGCTCGACGGCGGGCTGGCTACCGCGCGCCGGACGAAGGACGAGCGCCGCGAGGCGGTGATCCACGGGGCGCTCGGTGATGTGTTCCGCGCAACGGGCGACCTCGCGGCAGCGCGCACGAGCTACGAAGCGGCGATCGCCATCCATCGCAACGCCGGGAACCGCCGCCTTGAAGGCGAGATGCTCGGCTGCCTTGGCTCGCTGCTTCGCGAGAAGGGGGACTTGAAGGCCGCGCATCCGTTCCTCGAACGCGCGCTCGCGATGCACAAGGAGGTGCGCGACCGCACGTTCGAGGCACGCACCGTCGGTGAGCTCGCAGCCGCGCATCTGGAGCAGGAGCGCATGCCGGCCGGACGCGATCTCTTCACGCGGGCGATCCAGCTCTACGCGGAGACCGGCAACCGCCACGCCGAAGCGGTGATGCGTGCGCAGCTCGGCATCCTCGAACATCTCGATGGGCATCACGAGGAGTCGCGCGCCGCGTTCGTGCGCGCCATCTGGATTCTCGGTGACATCGGCGACCGCAAGCTCGAGGCGGTCTACCTCGCGTTTCTCGCGGCGCTCGAGTGCGTCCGCGGCACGCTCGAGGTGGCGACGCAGTCGGCGGAGCTCGCGAAGCGGCGGCTGTCCGGCGTCGGCGATCCGGCGGCAACGACGGCGGTGGACATCCTCGTCGGCGCGGTGGACCTCGCGCGCTCGCGACGTGCGGCGGACGCCGATTCCGCGAGGCCGCACCTGGAGACCGCGAAGCGACGACTCGCATCGGCGGAGTCGATCACGCCGGCGCCGGAGGTCGTGCGTCTTGCGCGGCTCGTTCTGCGCCGTGCGTTCACGCCCGCGGATCCGCAGAGCACTTCGCGCAGCACGGGGTAGCCGGCACGCATTCCGAACCGCTTCGAGGGTCTCCGCCATCGGAGAGACGAATGTCGATCAAGTCGCAGGCAGAGAAGGTAGCGGACGGCCATTACCGGCTCGAAAAGGGCCTCCCGGTGGCCGTCGACGTCTTTTTGGACGACGACCTCTTCGCGCGCTCGGAAGACGAGGCGTGGAACCAGATGGCGACCGCGGCGAAGATGCCCGGCGTTCGCCGTGTCGCGGTCACGCCCGACACGCACACCGGTTACGGCGTGCCGATCGGCGTGGTGATCGAGACCGAAGGCACGCTCCTCCCGACGGCTGCCGGCTACGACATCTCCTGCGGCATGGTGCAGCTGCAGTCGACGCTGACCGCCGACGACGTGCGTGACGCGAAGAAGCGCCGCCAGTGGATCGAGCGCGTCGTGAGCGGCATCGGCATCGGCGTCGGCATGGGCGGCGCGAGCCCCCTCAGCAAGACGAAGTTCCGCGAGGTGCTTCGCGAGGGCGCGCTCGCGCTCGGCGAGTCGCGCCAGAACAGCGAGCGCGACAAGGTCCCGGTCGCCGAAGGCACCGACGAGCTCGCGGTCGCGATGGACAAGTGGAACCAGCTCGGCTCGCTTGGCGGTGGAAACCACTTCTGCGAGCTGCAGGTCGACGAGGAGGACAAGGTCTGGGTGATGATCCACACCGGCTCGCGCGGTTTTGGCTATCGCACGGCGGAGAACTACTTCCAGCTCGGCTCGACGGCGCTGGGTCTGACGAAGGGCCAAAAGGACCTCGTCTGGTTCGACGCGGACTCGACGATGGGCCGCGACTACTGGAACCACCACAACATGGCGGCGAACTTCGCCATCGCGAACCGGCTGCTCATCGGCGCGGTCGTGTGCCGCGCGCTCGAGGACACGTTCGGCGGAACGGCCGAGGTGTTCTACGAGATCTCGCACAACCTGATCCAGGAAGAGGGCGGCGACGGCATCTTCGTGCATCGCAAGGGCGCGACGCGTGCGTTCCCGGCGGGCCACGCGGCGCTCAAGGGCACGCGATGGGAGGAGACCGGCCACCCGATCCTCATTCCCGGCTCGATGCAGACCGGCTCGGCGATTCTGTATGCCGAGGAGGGCGCGTCGAAGTCCATCTACTCGGTGAACCACGGCAGCGGCCGGCTCATGTCGCGTTCGGCGGCGCGCAAGCGCCTCGACCAGACGCGCGTGAACCAGGACATGGCGAAGAAGGACATCGTGATCAACACGCGCGACGTGCCGATCGACGAGTCGGGCCCTTGCTACAAGGACCTGAACCAGGTGCTGGGAGTGGTCGAGACCGCGGGCCTCGCGAAGGTCGTGAAGCGGCTGCGGCCGGTCGCGTGCATCAAGGGCAACGACTGAAACTTGATTCGGCGGACCCCGGAAGTTCCGGGTCCGCAAATCGGATCCACCGGGAGACGTGCCGCATGGCTCGCAGTTCCAGCAATGACGAGGTATTTCAGAAGATCCGACACGCCGGGCGCCGCGCAGCCAAGGAACTTGATCTCTCGTCCAGCTCCGGAGCTTGCGGACTCTCGGGCTCTCCTACAACCGGCTCACGATACTGCCCTCGGGACTCGGCTCACTCGCCCGTCTGGAATCGCTCGACGCTCAATGTAACCGCCTGCGGGAGCTTCCCGCGGGGATCGGCAAGCTCCGCGCTCTTCGTGAACTACGGCTCCAGGAAAACCAGCTGCGGGCGCTTCCGGATGAAGTCGCGATACTGCGCCAGTTGTCGAAGCTCATGGTCACGAGAAACGAGCTTCGCCTCCTCCCCGAGGCGGTTCTCCGGCGACGTCGGCAGTTCCAGCAACTAGGCATCGCGCACAACCCGTTGCTGCTGCGGCAGATCGCGCTCAGGGCTGGAGGCCTCTCGAATCTCGACATCAGCTCGAGAGCGAACGGAGGACACTGGTGTGGCACCAGGCACGTAGGGTGAAAACTCGATTCGGACTACTCGTAGCACCGCGCGATCCGCGAGTCCGCTGGGGCCATGCCGTTGAGTCGGTTCACGACGCTCCTCAGCCTCGGCGAGTCCGGTCGCGTCGCGAAATCGTGCACGTGCGCCGGACTCCTCGACAATTCCGAGGACCTCCAGGCGCCGTCTACTTCGTCTGGAACAAGTGGCCACTCTCACCGTCGTCATCTTGATTTCGCCGATGTCAGAAAAGGGGGTGCTCTCATTCGTCGGCGGCCTTTTCGGCGCGCCCGCGCCCCTGGGCAATCTATCAAGTCGGGATCGGCGTTCTCGCCCGGGCGCCCTGGTAGCGGGTCGGCGGTCGGATCGGAGCTCGATGGAAAGCGCGAACGCGCGCGAAGTCTTGGGTGAG
>Ga0163152_10001521_pt1 | contig 36532 bp, 30 predicted proteins | sample OliLakLV19MP8IB2_FD_148635 | JGI IMG/M metagenome (GOLD analysis project Ga0163152, IMG submission 148635) | Freshwater microbial mat bacterial communities from Lake Vanda, McMurdo Dry Valleys, Antarctica - Oligotrophic Lake LV.19.MP8.IB-2 | ecosystem: Environmental > Aquatic > Freshwater >...
AGCATCTCCGCACCCATTAAACTCGTAATACGCGCAGCTTCGGGATACCATTGGTCCCAGCAAATCAACACACCCGCTTTGATGCCGTTTGGTTGAAACACTTTATAACCCAAATCACCGGGCGTGAAATAAAATTTTTCATAGTAACCCGGATCATCGGGGATGTGCATCTTGCGGTATTTACCAAGATAATTTCCCGCATTATCAAGCACTGCCGTTGTGTTGTGGTAAAGACCTTCCGTTCTTTTTTCAAACAGCGATGCGATGATGGAAACCTTATTTTCTTTCGCAAGCTTCGCAAGCCTTTCGGTTGATGCGCCCGGAATGGCTTCTGCGAGCTTGAAGTTTTCATAATCTTCCACATCGCAGAAATACAGCGAGCGGAACAATTCCTGCAAGCACACAATCTGCGCGCCTTTGGCTGCGGCTTCTTTTATTCCGGCTTCCGCCTTTTTGAAGTTTGCTTCCACATCAGCGGAGCAACCGGATTGCACAAGACCAACTTTTATAATTCTTGACATAATGATTAAGCGGGCAAAATTAAAATTGCTGAATGGATTTCTTCAAAGTTTTTGAGGAAGGCATACAAAAACTGCAAAGGCGCGAAGGCGCAAAGGAATACATAAATATCTCTTCGCCTCTTTGTGTCTTTGCGGTTTAAACTTTCAATTCAAATACATCACAGCCTTCACCGCCTTCATCGTCTTTTCGGGATTAGGCAGATACGCTTCAATAAGCGTGGGCGCGTAGTGCATAGACGAGTCAGCGCCTATCACCCTGCGCACGGGCGCATCGAGATAATCGAATGCTTCTTTTTGAATTTGGTAAGTGATTTCAGATGAAACGGAAGCAAACGGCCATGATTCTTCCACAATCACGCAGCGGTTTGTTTTCTTCACCGACTGTATAATCGTTTCAATGTCGAGCGGGCGAATGGTGCGCAGGTCAATCACTTCAGCGCTGATATTTTCTTTCTCCAATTCTTCAGCAGCTTTCATCGCCACCTTCATCATCTTGTTGAATGAAATAATCGTCACATCCTTTCCTTCGCGTGTCACATTTGCTTTACCAATGGGAATTAAATATTCTTCTTCGGGCACTTCGCCTTTGTCAGAATACATCATCTCAGACTCCATGAAAATAATAGGGTCATCATCGCGGATGGCTGACTTCAGCAAACCCTTTGCATCGGCAGGGTTTGAAACAGAAATCACTTTCAGCCCGGGGCAATTCGCCAGCCAGCTTTCAAACAACTGCGAATGCTGCGCGCCAAGTTGTCCCGCAGAACCCGAAGGACCACGAAACACAATCGGCACGGTGAGTTGCCCTGCCGACATCGCATGCATCTTCGCGGCTGAATTAATGATTGCATCAAAGGCGAGAATGGCAAAATTCCATGTCATAAATTCTACAACGGGGCGCAAGCCGTTCATCGCTGCGCCCACGCCAAGCCCCGTGAATCCCAATTCAGAAATCGGAGTATCGAGCACGCGCTTGTCGCCAAATTCGGCAAGCATCCCCTCGCTCACTTTATATGCGCCATTATATTCCGCCACTTCCTCGCCCATCAAAAACACATTCTTATCACGCCTCATTTCTTCATTCAGCGCCTCGCGCAATGCTTCACGAAAACGGATTTCTCTCATGGTTGTTTATTTGCGGCAAAGATATTCGGTTTGCGGTTTGTTGTTTGGTGATAGTTGTTTGTTGTTCGCGGTTGATGTTTCTTTTTGATGCAAGAAGGTGAATCCTAAACTGGCGCAAGCGGACACTTGCGCGAGAAACGGGTTACAGGAACAGAGCAGGGCGACTAATTCATTTCTGCAGCTCCTCAATTAAAAATTATATTGCTGATTTCACTTTCGGCACTTCTTCAGTGGCAATCTTGTAAACCATCGTGTAATCAACGGGAAAGTATTCATGCGTGACAAGGTTTCTGAAGTCAACAACATCGCGCCACGGAATGCCGTGATGCGACTTTGCCAAAGTTTCGGGTGAAATTTTGTGAACTGCTTCACCGATTATTTCAAGCACGCGCTCTACCGCATATTTTTTTTCGCTGTTGGCATAGAATGCGTCAGCATCCACTTCTTTCATGATTTGCTCTAAATCAGAAATGCACTTATGAACGTGTTGCAATCGGGCAAGGTCACCTGGTTTTTTCATAAACCAGTTGTTTCTCGCGGTTAATTTTTTGCTCGATGGAAGGGTCTATCCATTTTACAGAAACAAAATCAACTTGCTTGTTGAGTTTTTCTTTCAGTTCTCTCCACGCCCGCACATAACCCCAGCCTATGGGCTGCGAATAGTCCCAGTCAATCAGTAAATCAATGTCGCTGCTTGCATCGGCATCACCGCGCGCGTAGGAGCCGAAAACGTAAGCGCGCAATACCGGCTGCTCCGCAAAAAAACTGCGGATAATTTGCTGTTGTTGTTCGGTAAGTTTCATTTAAGGAATGCAACCCTTGCTTTCAAAAATAGAGAAAAGGAAGCAAATCATAATCTTTGAACCCTGTCGTTATCAAGGTTGCGCCTTGCAAAATAATAACTCAAAAACTTCCGCTTTTTTAAACCGCAAGTTCCCTGTTGTTTACCGGATAAGCGACCCGCTTCCAAGAACGAAAGTGAATTAAAGAGATAGGAACCGTGATAATCGAGTTAACGATAAACTTCTTTCCGGTGTGCGATTTTAACCACTACCACTGTCAGCACATCATCCGCAATCGTGTAAATGACTCTGTGGCTTCCTGCACGGACGCGCTATTCATTGTAGCTTCCTTCTAATTTCTTGCAGCCGGACGGTCGCGGGTTGCCGGTAAGGTTATTGATGGCGGCTCTTACTTTGAAAGCATCTTTTGCGGGAAGGCGTAACAACTCCTTCGCAGTGGAGGGTTTGTAAAAGAGCGTGTACTTCACTTCTTGCCAAACTTTCTCTTGAAGCGCTTTTCTACTTTTTCATAAGGTACGTTCGGTTCATTGGCGCGTTCTCTCACGGACACCCTGTCCTCTAAATCTTCTACGTACTCAATGAGCTTTTCATATTCGCGGAGGTTTAATACCACAACAGGCTCTTTCACTTTTATTGCTTTGATAGATGCTGTGCATGGCGGCATTGGTTCTGTTTTAGTATGTACCTAAGTTAGCGATTTGTAAGTAAGATAAATTCAGACGATAACCCAAAGCCTCCGGTCACGGGGTTTGTAGTTCTGTTTTTTTATTGATAAAATGAGGTGGGCGCGTACTGACCTCATTTCTTTATTGGCTCTGTCTTGTAGCGCTGACTACAGAAGGTTGGTGGTATCTATTGGCAGGAGGTCCAGCGCATGAAGAATCATGCTTGCTCTAACCTTTCCACGAGATACAATCTCGGGGGAGACGGGGTTGGCTTTTCAGTTCTCATATTGAATGATTTGTTTTAATCGGGAAGAAATGTTTCGCCAATTTGTATTCAAGTTCACCGTTCTTATTTGAATGTTGTGTTCACCATATTTGAAATGAAGGTTGTAATCATTTTCAATTGTCGGGTAAAGTAAAATTCCTGTTGCGTTAATTGTCTTTGCGTTTTCGTCTTGCTGGTTCAATAAATAACTAAACAACTGATACAAGTTTGCTGACTTGATTCTTTCCTTGTCATAGTTCACCGTCATTGTTTCTCTGTAAAACTTTGCGTCAATAATTATTTTCTCACTCTCGTTTTCAAGCGTGATGTCTGTTTCCATTTGCGGTAAGTATTGAAAACTTTCATTATCGGAATAAGAAAACTGCCACTTTATTGTTTCCTTTTTTACTGTAGTGTATTTCTTTTGCTCAATGCGATAGAAGTTTCTCACGAATGCTTCAAACAATTGATTCATTTTGTTGTCGTCTCTTGTGAAGTCAGCAAATTTGTATTTGCCTTGTTCTTCCGATGGCAAAGTGTTTTCGTAAATGATTTGACAAACATTCATGATGAATCCGTAAAAGCGATTGTTGCGATTGAGTTTTACTTGCTTGAACAAAACTGATTTCAATTCTATCAGATCAATGCTTGAAAACATTTTCTGCAAGTTCCACAACTCCGCTTTCAATTGCTTGTCTAAACCTTTTGTTCTTGTCAAGCGGTAAATAGTTGTTACAAGAATTCTGTTTGATAAAATATTCACTGAGAAATCATCATAAGTGCAAACGGTTCTTTGCTTGAAAAGAATATTGCTTTTTACTGTCTGACTAAATTCCAATTTTCCTTTTACTCCCGCTAATTCTTCTGTGATGTCAATGTAGCTTTTGTCAATGCCTCGTTTGAGTAACATCTTGCTTGCATTGATTAGAACTTTTGCAAAGAGGTCAAGCAATTCTGTTTTATCGTCAATGCTTACCGATACTCTGTCTTTCTCGTCCAACTTATTCCAAGCATAACAAAGCAAGTAGTAAATATTTTCAATTGGAATTTGCATCGTCTATCTTAAAAGTTGTTTCAGCATTTCCGTTACGCTTGTTGCATCGTCAAACCAAATTTCTTCTAACAGAGGTTTGATTTCAAAAGTCAAAATTTCATTCCACCAAACTTTTTCATCGTCTCCTGTTTTGAAAGAACAGAAATAGCTGTGTCCGATTTGAAAACCGTCTCCCAAATTATTATCAGCTTTTATTTTGTTATTTACTATTTGAACTGCTGAACAAATATGTTCAACCAAACCATTTGAAACTCCTTTGTCAGAAAGGAATGAACGGAATGCTTCACCGTAGTCGGGTTGTAAATTGATAAATGCAAATCTTCTTCTCAAAGCATAATCAACAATTGCCAATGAACGGTCTGCCGTGTTCATTGTTCCAATGATGTGAATGTTGTCAGGAACATAAAATTTGTCATCGTCTTCCTCAGAGTATGCAAGTTTCAAAGCAAACTTTTCATCTCTCTTATCCGATTCAATCAACATCAGCAACTCGCCAAATATTTTACTAAGGTTTCCTCTGTTAATTTCATCAATGACGAAAAAGAAAGGTCTGTCGGGAAATGATAATGCTCGTTTGCAGAACGAATAAAAAATTCCGTCTCTCAAATCAAAGTTTCCTTTCAGTGTTGGTCGTATGCCTTGAATAAAATCTTCATAGCTGTATGATTGATGAAACTGCACCATTTCAATGTTTGCATCTTTCATCTCTTTCATAATTTCATAAGCAAGTTTTCTTGCGATGAAAGTTTTTCCAACCCCTGGGGGTCCTTGAAGAATGATATTTTTTTTCCGTTTCAAAAGTTCAACGGTTTGAAGAAAGTAGCTTTCACTTACAAATGGTTTATCGCTGTCCTCTGTAAACTTGTAGGATTTAATACTGCTGCCTTGCGTCAGTATTTGTGTGATGATATTTTTATTGTCAATCGCCTCACGAATGATGTCATATTCTTCTTCCGTTATGCGAAACAAACTTCCCTGATTATTGATGAACACTTCACAATCCTGCAAAGCAGGATTGTTTTTTAATTCATTCCAATGAACAGGAATTTCTAACTTCTCTATTAGCCTAAATTCTATTTCCTCTCCCTTGTCCGTATTATGAATTCCTTTTGTGATTTCATAAATCGCCTTGATTTGTTTTGTCGGTGTGCTTTCGTAGCCAATCATTAAATCTCCTTGCTTGGCTGCTTCAAAGTATTTGTAGATTCTTCTCTTGTTTCCTTTTTCGTTGTGAGTGGTGTAGGTCTGTAATTGTCCTTCGCTGTGTTTTCCTATCTCCCAAATTTTCGGATTAGCATTGAGCCACCAAAAATTCATTTCTTTATTTTCCTCAGCATTCAATTCCCCATATTCACTATTTGGTTCTGCAACTGTCGGATTACTTTCTTCTGTTGGATTGTATTTTAAATTGTGCTTCTCAAATACTGGAATAAGTTCGGGATATAATCTTGCATACTCCGACAATAAGAAACTCCAAACTTTTGTCGGACTGAATGTGTCGGGTCTGAATAAACTTTTATAATCCTTGTGAGAGTTTGGTTTGTATTGATAAACCTTTTCAGTAATCCAATTTATTTTTCGTTTGTATTTGTAACCGTCTGCGTTTCCATCATAATAATAATTTCCTTCAATGATTCCAATTCCAATACAGGCGTTCACGCCTTTATTGGCGAAAACCACATCCCCTTTGTTTGCGGATTTAAAAAGCCAAAGATTCCATGTTTGATTTGACTCGCTGTCAGCCGGCAAACCTGCTGCGATATTTATTTCTTCTCTTGAATTGTATTTGGAAATGTCCCCCAAGTTGAAACCACCAAACCCAATTGCTGCAATTTTCTCAGTGTAGAACTTTGTCCATTCGCTTGCCTGTGAACCTGGGGCAAACTTGAAATAGTTTCTGCTTTCTTTATTGAGTTTAATTATCTCTGGCTTCAACTCTTTCAAAAACTTTACTGCTTCAGCATAAGAGTTAACATGCTTCAATTGATTTGGCTTTGCATCTCTCAATGAAAATCCTGCAATTCTTCCTGCCTCAGGTGTGAAACTTAATCGGATAAAAAATTGATAAGCATCACGGTGAGAATCTTTAATCATCGGATACAATGCTAACCAACACCAATCACTACCAAAGTTTGATGCACCGTTGAAGTCAACCCAGTGAATTGAATAATCAGGTAAGTCCAATTCTTTTTGCAAGTCGCTGCACATTTGCTGCAAGTATGCCTGAACTGTTTCTTTTTCTTTGCCCCACTTTAAGCGATAAAAGAAAGTGTGAAAGACACTCCAAGGTCTTTGCCAATTAGCGAACATGTCTCGCTTCCCGATTGCATAAGTTTCAAGTTCTTTTATAAACTCTGCTGACAAGTGGGAAAAATATTTTTTGTCTTTCTGTCTAATGTGTTCTTTTATTTCTTCAACTTTCGCTTCGGTTATGGTCGTGCCTTTAAGTAATTCTCTTGCAACTTCTGCTCTCAAAACATTTACAGGTTGAAATCTATTGTCGGGATCGCCATACTCTTTGAAAATATCTTGAACAATATTTTGTGGCAGGTCATTTATCGCCTTGTAAAGAGTTGCAGGGTGTTCTGCATACTGGTTATATTTTTTTGCAAGGTCAGTGACATATTGAAACTGTATTTCCATTATGATATAATTATTTGGTCAGGCAAAGTAATGAAACATGATTGAAGATTTTGCTACGAAGCTGAAAAAGCGTTTTGTGCGGTTGAAAAAAAATGAATTAAAATATTTGTGCGTTGCAAAAAAAATTAAAAACGAAGCGATGTCTGTCCGATATGTTTTTTGTCTTGTGTCAAGTTGATTAAAAGCTCGTCAGTTTTAAGTTAGCACGGGTCTGTTTAGAGTTACCACTAACTATTTGATAAGCGAAAATTTTTGTACACTAAATTAATGATATTCAAGCGTATCTTGTACAAGCGGATGATATAGAGCACACCCTCCTTCCCACCTCTCAAAATCAATCCTTCACACTTCTTTCAAATGTCCCTCCATCTCCTGCATCTGCAACCACATCTCTCTCATCTGCCAATCCATCTCCTAAGAATGCAGCTACAGAAGTAGGAGATAGCATTACATCAGAAGAAGAAGCATTCACATCACCGCGAGATGGAAAGAAATTACCGGAAGATGTAGAAAGCTATTCAGCAGATGCTTTTGCAGCATCTGCTCTTGTCAGTACATTTTCGGCAGATGCACATAAAACTTCGGAAAATGTAAACATACTTTCCGAAAAAGCACGTGCATTTTCTTTGAATGCGATGACACTAAACATGCTGTAACTTAGGTTATCACAGCATCCTATGGCAAAAGCAAGACAGAGACCGATAGCAGTATTCCACTTTAGGAAATCACTTGGAGTGGCAACTTTCATGGGAAGAGTTGGGGCAATTATCCTCCAAATAGAACAGAATCCTGCAATATTTGTAAGCCCCTCGCCTGCATTACCTGTCGTCAAAACTCATTTGAAGGAACTGATTGCGGCAGAAGCGAAAGCAAATACACGCGTGACAAGCGCTGCAAGCAAGCACAATGCAAAATATAATGTTGTGCGGACGGATGTAAATGGCTTACTCAGCTATGTGCAAACACTGGCGGACGCCACCCCTGATGTGTTAGAGGCGGTGAAGATTATCGCCTCATCGGGCTTCAGCATGAAAGGGCGCAGCCCACGCGAAGCTGCTGCTTGATGCAAGGCGCGGGCTTTCGGGTGAAATTTATTTGATTGCAAGAGGAGCGGGATAGCGTGATTTTCATGAATGGGCGATGAGCACAAACGGCATCCACTGGACGTAGCTTCCCTCCACCGTAAAAGCAACAACTGTAGTGCGGGACTTAAAGGGGTCACATTCAAAAGTTGGGGAGTAACATAAAAAGGGGAAGTTTGCAAAAACAGAATTACCATCGAAACGAAAGAACTACTGCTCCTGCAACAGCTATTCCCTGAAGAGCTAACAAACTACTTTTTTATATCTCATTACCAGATACTCTGTAGCTTGGAAACAAAGGAAGAGTATTGGATTATTGAGTTTGAAGAGAAAAACGAATTGCCTAATGGCTATCCGTTAGCCGACTATGAATCGAAAGGGTTTATGGAAAGCAACCTGATACAAGATTTTCCACTTCGAGGTAGGGCAGTTTACCTGCGCATCAAAAAGCGAAGGTGGCGACATAAAACAAACGGAGAAGTAATTAAGCGCGACTTTTCATTTATAGCCGATGGTTCAAAATTTACACAAGAACTATCGGATTTTTTAAAAGAAGCAAGTGGATACGCGACCCGATACCATGAAAAACATAGCCAGTTACTACGGGATCAATAGCCAAAAATTACAGCGGCATTACAAACACCAAGTCAGCGGATATAAGCAGTGGAAACAACTACCACATGCGCAGGACTACCTAATCTACCCGGAAAACATTACCGATAAATTGAGTATAGATGAAGTGAGTTTATCGAAAGGAGAGCTATACACTTTTGTTACCAATAAAAATACGGGAATAAAAAACAGGAAATCGGTAGTAGCCGTCATCAATGGCACAGAAGCCAAAGTAATACAAGAGGTGTTAGAGAAAATATCTTTAGAAAAACGCAACACCGTAAAAGAAGTAACGATGGATATGGCGCGAAATATGAGTCTGGCTGTGGAAAAAAGTTTCCCTCAAAGTAAGATGGTCATAGACCGTTTTCATGCAGTAAGGTTAGTAATGGATGCCATGCAGCACTTGCGGGTTAAACTCCGCTGGCAAGCCATTGAAGAAGAAAATAAGTCCATTCAACAAGCCAAACAAAGCGGTAAAAAATATTATCCGGAGGTACTCTCAAATGGTGATACCATCAAAGAACTATTGGTGAGAAGCCGTTATTTGCTTTACTCGTTTGAAGAAAGCTGGACGGGCAATCAAGCGAAGAGATCTGCTATTCTATTTGAAAAATATCCGCTGCTACAACAAGCATACAAACTCACACTATCATTTAGAAACATCTATAAAAATCTATCCAAAGAGAAAGCACTCCTTCAATTTAATGACTGGAAGAAAAATGTATTAGCATCCAAAATAGAAGAGTTCAATACCGCTGTCAACTCCTTAGAATATCATTTAGAAAACATCCTCAACTTCTTTAACCATAGAAGTACCAATGCCAATGCTGAATCGTTCAACTCCAAAATCAAAGGGTTTAGAGCCAATCTGAGAGGCGTTACCGATGTAAAATTCTTCCTATTTAGACTCGAAAAATTATTCGCTTAACTCCAGTTACTCCCCAGAAAATGAAACTGACCCACTTAAAGCCGCTCACCTCCATGTATTTCCGCCACCGCGTGATTACCAAAGATGGTCCGCTGAAATGGAGCGACACGGTGAGTATTGTGGTGCTTTAGGGGGTTGCAGGAATTCGAAAGAAATTATGCTTTGCTGTTATTTTCATCAACCGCAAAAACAAATAGTCTTTCTTATCTTTAAAATCAATTCAAGTTTATGCGCATTGAAACAACAAACAAGGAAGTGATAGTCCGCCTCCCGCTATCAGCAAATACGGAAGACTTGCAGGATTTTGTAAACTACCTGCGCTACATCGAACTTACCTCAAAATTCAAAGTGCCTCAAAAAACAGTTGACCGCCTTGCCGATGAAGTGAACGCAGGCTGGTGGAAGAAAAACCGGAAGCGTTTTATCAAGTGAAAATCGTTGTTGACACAAACATCGTTTTCAGCTGCATCCTCAATTCCACCGGAGGAATTGGAAAAATACTGCTCACATCTAAAAACTACCTGCAATTTTATTCTGTTGAATTTCTCAAGACTGAATTGCTGAAGCATCGCAGCAAATTGCTCAAACGAACACGGCTTGAACCGCAAGAATTGGATGAGTTGCAATCTTATGTAACGGCTAATATTACGTTTATCAACGAACAACTTATTCCGCAACACGCATTTCAGAGCGCAGAAAACCTTTTGAAAAATATTGACCCTGACGATACGCCATTTGTCGCATTGGCAACACACCTGAAAACCAAACTTTGGACGGGCGACAAAGCCCTCTATGATAGGTTAAAAGCAAAAGGTTTCAATAACATTATTTCTACTTCAGAACTTCTATTGCTACTTGATAAGCTTGAACGAAAAAGCAAAAGGCGAGAAAAAAAATAGACTTTTCATACCCTCAGGCAAAAGCTAACTATATCTTACATTCATCGGTCTCAACTCCACCTCAACTGTCAGAAAGTTGTCGGGTGTTTCGAGAACATGCAGAATTGAATCGGCAACATCTTTGGGATGCAGCATCGTGTCGTTTGCGGTAACGTGTGAAGATTCATTGAAGAATTCCGTATGCACCGAGCCGGGGCAGATGCATGTTACTTTGATGTTGTCTTTGCGCACTTCTTTAAACAGCGATTGTGAAATGCCGCGCACGGCAAACTTAGTGGCGCAATAGCCTGTGGCTTCTTCAATGCCCGTCAATCCTGCGATAGATGAAATATTGATGATGTGCCCCAGCTTTTGCTGCCGCATCACGGGGATTGCTTTGCGTGTGCAATAGAAAATGCCATGCACATTGGTATCAAACATCAGGTGCCAGTTTTCGATTGATGTTTCTTCGAGTTTGGAGAAAACGCCAAGCCCGGCATTATTGACCAGAATATGAACTTGCCCGCCAAACAACTGCATGGTTTTTTCAAATGCGCTTTCCACTTGTTGTTGTTTGCTGACATCCACCTGCACAAAATGAAACGCGAGATGCTGGATGTTTGGGTTGCTTCTGCTCCACCCTGCTACTTTCACTCCTTTTTCGAGTAATGCAAGCACAACGGCTTTGCCGATTCCTTTGCTGGCACCGGTAACGATGGCGGTTTTGTTTGTTAAGTCCATACTTGGTTGATTTAGTTGGGGATGCCGGAACAAGTCCGGCATGACACTACTTCAGAACTTTCTGGTTAATACTTTACAATCCGTGTGTAAGATACTTTCTTTTGATATTCGGCTTTCAAAAAATAGATGCCTGCCAGCAAAGCGGAAATATCAAATATGCCGTTGGTTGATTCCATTACTTCTTTGCCCAACTTATCGAACAACAAGAAATGGCTTGCATTTCCTTCAATAACAAATTTTCCATTAGTGGGATTAGGGAAAATACGCACGGTGCTTTCAATTGATTTGATACTTGAAATAATTGTTACAGAAATAACTTCTGATTCGGAAGAACAACCGTTGCTATCTTCTATCGCCAAAGAATAATTTCCATCCGATTCAGGAACGAAAAAATTATTATTTGCTCCGCTCAATAAAGTATCGTTCCTATACCATTGAAAATTTCCATTTCCGGAAACAACAAACAGCGTATCGTTTCTCCACTCAATCACGGGTTCGGCAGGCAATGCAATCACTTCAACTACCACCGTATCCGAAACACCCGCGCATCCGCTCGCATCAATCACTTGCACAAAATAGACTCCTGAATCAACCACAACAAGCGTTGAATCAGTGGAGCCGTCATTCCACAAATAACTTGCAAAGGCATTGTCCAAAAACAATTCATTCACTTCGCCCGCGCACAATTGCAAATCACCTTTCGCGCGTAATGCCGGTGATGGATTGGTATAAACATCCACAGAAGTGACACCGGAAGTATCACGGCAATCATAAACATCCGTTACAATTAAACTGTAATCACCGCTTTGCGCAACGGTGATGCTTTGTGTCGCTTCACCCGTTGACCACGCATAATTGTAATTGCCGCTTGCCGTGAAATCAACACTGCCGCCAACGCAAAAGGAAGTATTGCCCGATGCGGTGAACTGCGCAACAGGCAACGCATAATTGCAACTCTGCTGCACGGAAACTCCGGCAGCGGTATTCACTAAATTTTGAAACACATTCCATTGCGGACATTCGCCCTTCAAATAAAAGCGCAACCACGGATTCAGGAATGTAAACGTAGTGGCGTGTTGCTGTGCGCGCGGAATAAATGAACAGCCGAGGCAGACGCTCGTTTCTCCGAACCCGCACAAGAAATTGGATTCCGCAAATCCGCAATGACTGCCATCAGTAACAGTAATGTATGTTTTGCACGAAGCATTCACCGCATTATACATATCCGTTGCATTGCCTGCACCGGGCGCCACATTATCCTTGCTGCCAATGAAAATCAACGTAGGAATCGTGACATTGGCGGCAGCGGCAATTGCCGATGGATTTGTTTCAGCAGGCGCGAATCCAACAAGTGTTGTGATATTCGCGTTGCTGCCCGCAGCAAGAAAACTGCATCCGCCACCCATTGAATGACCCATCACAGCCGTTTTACTTGAAATCTTTCCGAAGAAAGGTGAAGCATTGGTTGTGTTTTGTGTTTGCAAATAGCTGATGCAATAATTCAAATCCTGCGCAAAGTCGCCATGACTTGGAAACGGAATAGGACCTGTTTCTGTTTTTGGTAAAATGATGATATAACCCTGCGGCACAAACTCATTCCAGAAATTACTGTAAGCATCATACGTCATGGAAAAGCCGTGCCCTATCGCAATCACAGGAAATTGTCCGCTCGCAACAGGTGCATTACTGCCCGCTGAAGTGGCAGGATAAAATACTTCAACTCCTATCTGCCGGTTGCTGCGTGATGCATCGGTGAGCGTAGTGGAAATTTGCCCGATGGGAAAGGATTGGGCGATGAGAGAATAACTAAATGAAAGAATGAGTGAATGGAGGAATACTATTTTGATGCGCATGGAGTGGAAATTAGAAAAAAAAACAAGTGATGCGCAGGAAAGTTTTAGTTTAAAAGGAAGTTTCTACCTACTGTTCGCATCAGTCTCCAATTGCATATCGCGCCACAGGATTAATTCCTTGTAGTGCAAAATCTTTCTTCAAATATTTATAATAACCCACAATCCCAATCATTGCGGCATTGTCGGTGCAATATTCAAACGGGGGGATGTAAACATTCCATCCGTGTTTTTTCCCACCTTCTTCAAGCGCTTTACGCAACCCGGAGTTTGCAGAAACGCCTCCAGCAATCGCAATTTCTTTTATAGCGAATTGTTTCGCTGCTTTTGTCAGCTTCTTCATTAAAATATTGATGATTGCCTCCTGAATGGAGGCGCAAAGGTCGTTGCGGTTTTTCTGAATAAAATCCTTGTCTTCTTTTTCCTTTTTCTGTAAAAAATAGAGAATCGAAGTTTTCAATCCGCTGAAGCTGAAATCCAATCCTTCCACCACAGGCTCACCGAATTTGAATGCTTTAGGATTTCCAAATTGCGCATGTTTATCAATGAGCGGTCCACCGGGATAAGGAAACCCAAGCAGCTTAGCGCTTTTGTCAAACGCCTCGCCCGCAGCGTCATCATTTGTTTCCCCAACAACTTCCATCTCAAGATAATCGCGCACCAACACGATTTGCGTGTGTCCGCCAGAGACGGTGAGGCAAAGAAAAGGAAACACGGGATGCCGCTCCCTCTCCTTTGGAGAGGGTTGGGGTGAGGCTTCTTTGATAAAATGCGCCAACACATGCGCCTGCATGTGATTGACTTCAATAAGCGGAATTTTCAGCGCAAGCGTCATCGCTTTAGAAAACATTCCACCAACCAAAAGTGAACCTATCAATCCGGGACCCCGTGTAAAGGCAATTGCATGAAGTTGTTCTTTTTTAACACCGGCTTGTTTCAGCGCTTCGTCAACCACCGGCACGATGTTTTGCATGTGTGCGCGCGAAGCAAGTTCGGGCACAATGCCGCCATGTTGTTCATGCACCGCCTGCGAAGCGACAAGATTGGCAAGGACTTTGTCATTTCTCAGGACAGCGGCTGAAGTATCATCACAGGATGACTCGATTGCAAGGAGGTAGATGTCCATCGGGAAGCCGTAAATTTAACAGGGAATAATTTGTTTATGAGATTCAGAGTTTCCGGATGAAACGGTACAAGCGGTTCATTAAAATATTTTTCATCCTGTTTATCATCTGGCTGGTGGCGGTCAACGTATCGCTCTATCTGCTTAGCCTTCCAAAAGTTCAAACCTATCTTACCCAAAAAGCTGCCGCGTTGATTACCGCAGCAACAGGCGCGCCTGCAAGCGTGGGGAGTGTTGAACTGCGTTTCAGGACCTTCAGCCTGAACGAAGTGCTCATCCGCGACCTGAACAGCGACACGCTCCTGTACGTGCGCCACCTAAACGTGCGCCCGGCTTTCAGAAGCCTTCTCAGAAAAAAGATTGACATCAAATCGTGGGAATTAGATGAAGGCAAAGTTTTTTTACACCGCGAGGAAAATAGTGAGGAGTTCAACTACGAAGCAATCTTTGGAAAGAGCGGAGCATCTTCGGGAGGAGAAAATCCTTTTCACATCAGGATTCCGAAAGGAGAAATCACAAAATTAGATTTCAATTTTCTGGACGAGCGCAAACACAGCCAGTTCAGAATTGGCTTCGACAGGCTTTTTGTGAGCGCATTAAATATCAACCCGAACGAATGTTTGCTGCGCGTGGATGAAGTGGAACTGGAAAACGCTGATATCCTCGTGCGGTCATTGTTCACCTCGGAATGCAAGCCCGGAGATGAAACTGATAAACCTTCAGTTCCTCAATCACTCAATAATAGCGACTGGCATGTGGTTGCCGGCATCGTGAAAATCAGCAACAGCAGATTCCGCCATGTCAACGAAAATAATTTATACAGCAAGGGAGGCATGAACTATAACGACCTGCATGTGCAAAACATCAACATCGAACTTGATGCAACGGAAATCATTTGCGACACGCTGCGCTCCAACATCGTGAATTTAAGCGCGCGCGAAAAATGCGGATTTTCCATCAAGAGCATGTCAGCGCTTGCAAAAGTTTCAACGGATGAAATTGTATGCACAAATCTGAATCTTGTCACCGAGAACAGCCTGATAAAAAATTTTTACTCGATGAGCTATGAGTCGTTTGACGATTTTAATGATTATGTGAACAAGGTGGTGATGAAAGGCGACTTCACGAATGCGCGCATCGCAATGAAAGACATCAACTACTTCGCGCAAAATGCGCTGGAAAAAATCGCGCACAACACCATCTGGATTTCGGGAGTTGTAAAAGGAACAGTCAGCAATCTGAAAGGGAAAGATCTCAAATTCAATTTGGGAAATGACACCCGCTTTCTTGGTGACATCTCCTTCAAAGGGCTTCCTGTGTTTAACGAAACTTTTATCACGCTGGATGTGGAAGGCCTGCGCACCACAGCTTCCGACCTCCGGGCTATCTATCCGTACATCCCTTATCCTGAAAACCTTGACAAACTCGGGCGGGTGAATTTCACCGGGGCGTTCACCGGATTCAGCACCGACTTTGTGGCTGAAGGCAATCTGGATACTGAACTCGGCAGCGCAAGTTCTGACATCAACTTTAAAATTGATGAAAACAAAAACGCGCGCTATTCGGGAAATTTTTCTACCGACAGTTTTCATCTTGGAAGATTTATTGACAACGAAGATTTACTGGGAAGAATCACCTTCAACGCTTTCGTGAAAGGTTCGGGGATGAAACTGAATACCGTGAAAGCTACCGTTGACGGCACTGTAAACAGCATTTCGCTGAAGCAGCATGAGTACAAAGATTTGAAAGTGGAAGGCGAACTGAAAAGTAAATTTTTCAAAGGCTTGCTTACCGTGCGCGATGAAAACCTTGATATGGATTTTGAAGGAACCGTTGATATGAGCGATTCGCTGCCGGTGTTCCAATTGGTATCTGAAATAAGAAAAGCAAACCTGCAACCATTGAATCTTTCAAAAGACAGCATTGCAATCTCCACGAATGTAAAACTTGACTTCATTGGTCTCGACCCTGAAAGTTTTTCAGGTTATGCAGGAATTTTCAATACGGTAGTGGAAAAAGATACAGAAGCCTTTTTCTTAGACACGTTTGAACTGAGAGCGCAGGCGATAAGCCGCACGGAAAAAGCGCTCACGTTGCATTGCGATATTGCCGATGCCAATATCACCGGCAACTTCAACAAGTATGAAGAAATTCCGAACGCGATTCTTGATGTGCTCTCGTATTACTTCAACGCATCTGACACATCAGTTCACTTGAGCGCAGAGCAGCATTTTGCGTTCAATGTGAAACTGAAAGACACTTACAATCTCACTAAACTGATTACGCCTGAATTGAAAAATATTGCCGGAGGAAGCATTATCGGAGCGTTTGACAACACGAAAAATTTGCTGCAACTCAATGCGTATATCCCCGGTGTGGAATATGCAAACTTTGGTTTTAAAAACATTCTTATCAATGCAAATTCAGAAGAGAACCTGCTGAATCTCACCGCTTCTATTGACACCGTGCTGATGGAGGATAGCTTGCTCGTAGATAAAATTTCGCTCGCGTCTAACATTGCTGCTTCGGGCATGAAGTTCAACTTACTCGCGCAGGATAATTCACGCCCCAACCGGATGAACCTAAACGGCTTGCTGCAAACTGATTTCAAATCCATGACATTACAGTTTCTTCCCTCCTCCATTCATGTTGTCAATGATTTGTGGGTGATTGCCGACAGCAATAAAATCTATTACGATCCGGAAAAACTGCTCGTGGAAAATCTTCTGCTTTCAAACAAAACCCACACGGGCGAACTTGAATTTAAATCTTTCATTGACGCGACAGGTAGTAATCACTTGTCCGTATTCGTTCGTGAGTTTGAAATAGCGAATCTCTCAAAAACATTTCTCAGCCGCTCGAAAATCAAATTAGACGGAACGATAAATGGTAACGCCACCGTGATGAATGTAATTAAGGAACCGATGCTCACCGCTTCACTCAAGGTGGATACCTTCCGAATCAATAACCAGCCGCTTGGCGAGGTGAGGATTAATAGTAACTATCTGCCCGGTGATGATAAGGTAGCGGTAGATGTCGGAATTATGGGCGGGTTAAATAATTTCAAAGCATCCGGTTTTTATAAAATCAACGATAAGAATAACTATCTCGATTTTACGTGCGACATAAAAAATTTACATCTCCCGCACATTGAGCCATTCATTAAAAAAGAGGTTTCAAAAGTGCAGGGCGATGCGTATGGAAGTCTCACGGTGAAAGGTTCAATTGATAAGCCCATCATCCGGGGCACAGTGGTTGCAAAAAATGTTGCAGCAAAGGTGAATTACCTCAACGCCACTTTCAGCTTTGAAAATGAAAAAATTACGTTTGCCAAAGGCATCATTGACCTTGATGAAATGACGCTCAAAGATGAAGAGGGCAACACTGCTAAGTCACAAGGCATCATCAGCTATAATAATTTCAGCAAATTATTATTCGATATAGAAGTTGAAACACCGCATTTTCTTTTTATGAATTCTACCCGCATCTCCAACCAGCCGTTTTATGGCAGGTTGCTTGCCGGGGGAAATGTGCTTATCAAAGGCTCCACTGAAAATGTAGAGTTTGATATTGCCGCAGAAACAAAATCAGGCTCTGTGGTTTATATTGACGTGAACAGCGGCAAAGATGTTGACCAATATTCTTTCTACAACTTCATTAATAATGATAAACAAAAGGCGCTTGATAAAAAATACATCACCAAAACAAAAGGCGTCATCCTCAATTGTGATGTAACCGCCACTGATGATGCGCAAGTGAACCTCATCCTTGATTATTCAGAAGGCGACATCATCAAAGCGCAGGGATTGGGCGACCTCAAAGTAATGCTTGATAAAACGGGCGAGTTCTCTATCGTGGGCGATTACAAAATCGTTGACGGCAATTATCTCTTCTCCATGCAAAATATTATCAGCAAGCGTTTCAGCATGGTAAGGGGCAGCAACATCAGCTTCAGCGGTGACCCCGCCAATGCGCTTCTTGACATTCGTGCTCTTTATAAACTGCGCGCCTCTCCTTATGACCTTATTGAAGATATTGTTACTACTGACCAACAAAAGTTACAGGCGCAAGACCGTGTGCAGGTGTTGCTTTATCTCTATATCACCGGCTCGCTGATGCAACCCGACATCAAATTTGATATTGAAGTGCCCGATGCCCAAGCAAGCATCCGCACCGCGCTCGAAAGCCGTTTCCAGGCGTTGAAGCTCGACCCGAATGAATTTAATAAACAGGTTGTGGGGTTGCTCGTACTCAATCGTTTTCTCCCACAACGAACGACCAGCGAACAACCCAACATTGCTAACGATGTAAATAATTCCGTGAGTGAATTTCTTTCGAACCAGCTTTCCATTTACCTCAGCGATTGGATTTCAGAATTTGTTACCGATGTGCAACTTGACATCAACTATCGCTCCTACCAATCCGAAGTGAGTGGCACCGACCCAAATGCAATTGATTTTCAAAACCGCCAGGAGTTGCAACTTGCGCTCAACAAAACTTTTTACAACGACCGCATCTCCATTGATGTGGGAGGCAATTTCGACTTTGGCGCAGAAGCGCAAAACGCGCAAGATGACAAAGCCAGCAACATTGCCGGTGATTTTGAAATCGAATATAGCATCACCCCTGATGGAAGAATTAAAGTGAAAGCTTTCCGAAAGGGCGAGTATGACATCTTTGAAAATCGCAACACGAACAAAACGGGCATTGGCATTTCTTATGAAAGAGAGTTCGACTCGTTTGAAGATTTCTTCCTCAACCTGCGCCAGAAAAAAGAAGATAAAAAGGCAAAAAAGGCGCTCGAAGATACAGGCGAAATGCCTCTAATTGCACAGTAGAGATTTAATCCTTCCTCAGAACTAACTTCTTTTCAATCCGTAAGAAGAGTTGGTTATTTCTAAAACGAGAAAGGATGAGAGGGGAAAGGAAACTGAGGGGACTGAGGCAATTTATGTTGATGCTGGTCTGCATCGCATTTTTTCAAACAACATATTCACAACCCGGCAAGCGCGCCAACATTTGGTATTTTGGCGAGGAAGCGGGGCTTGATTTCACGCAGGGACATCCTGTGGCGCTCACGAATGGCGCAATGAAAGCGTTTGAAGGCACCGCAGCAATTTGCGATGCGCAGGGTAATTTGCAGTTTTATACCAATGGAGGCGATGCGCCTTACATGGGCGGCATCTGGAACCGCGACCACAACCTGATGCCCAATGGCAACCTTGATGGCGCGGGCGGCTGCGGCAGCGCGTTTCAATCATCGCTCATCGTGCCGCATCCAAAATATGAAGAGCTTTATTATTTGTTTACCACCGATTGCATAGAAAATAATTCAACGGGCGGATTGCGCTATTCAATTATTGATATGTCGCTTGATGGCGGGAAAGGGGATGTGGCGATAAAAGATGTGCTCCTCACTACGCCAGTTGATGAGTCGCTCACTGCGATTCAACATGCTAACGGAATTGATTATTGGATTATCACGCACAAACTGAACACGGATTCATTTTATGTGTATCACCTGACTCCGCAGGGCATCACAGGTTTGATGAAATCGAAAATCGGTCCGGTGACTCCTGACTATGCGGGTGCGCTGAAGGCTTCAACAAACGGAGAGCGGTTAGTCTATTCAGGATTGAATTTTACCGCGCTGTTCAACTTCAATAATCAAACGGGGTTGATTTCTAATTATGTGAATCTCGGTGTGGCAAGTTATTCTTGCTGCTTCTCGCCCAATTGTGAATTGTTGTATGTGGCGAATGGCGTGAACAAGAAAATATTTCAGTTTGATTTAATACAACACGATATTGTTTCAAGCGCAATAATTGTGGGAACTACCGTATCCACAGGCTTTGGCGGGATGCAGTTGGGACCGGATGACAGGATTTATATCGCGCGGTTTGTCACAAGCAGCTATCTCGGAGTGATTCAAAATCCCAATATCAAAGGCACGGGCTGCACCTATTTGGACGATGGAATTTATCTCGCAGGTAAAATCGGAAAAGGCGGCTTGCCGAATTATGCAAACAACATGGTGGGCGAATGTGTTGCTTACCCGGTTGAAAATAGAAGCAACTACGCACAATTTATGCTGGAGATGCAGAACATCGGCAGCAGCAATTTCACGCTGACGTGGCACAGCACAGAACGGAATACGAATTACGCAGTACTGTTTAAAGAAAACGAAAGCGGAACATGGAAGGAAATGGTGACAGCGGATAATTCAACAATACTGAAGAATCTGAATCCTGCAACAACCTACAATGTGCGTGTGCTTCCATTGGATAAAAACTACACAAACTATGAAGTGCTTACAACGCATTTCACAAATGATGTGCTGGGAAAGAATTTCGAGGAAAGCAAAACAGGCAACGAAGCAGTGGTAACTACGCTTGACAAGTTTGACTTCAGCCTCTATCCAAATCCTGCGCGCAAATCCACTACTGTGAAATTAGATGCGGGGGTTCTTGCTTCGCAAGTGGATATTTTCATTCTGGACATGAACGGCAAGACTGTTCAGGAATTTAATTATGATGAAGTAAGCGGTTCCAGAGAAATCCTGCTACCACTAAATTCTCTTACGAACGGAATCTATCACATCGCTGTGCAAACGGAAGAGATGTACAAAATTGAAAAGCTGGTTTTGCTGAAGTAGGTGTTCGTCTTCAGCGCTTAGTCGTAAGGAAGGAAACCGTTTCCTAAATAAGCACATATCCGCTATCTTTCCTTTTTATTTCACAACCAAAAACCTGTAAACCATGGCGCTCAGATTAGGGGACGTTGTCCCAAACTTTCAAGCAACAACAACAGAAGGAGAGATTGACTTTTACCAATGGATGGGTGACGGCTGGACAGTGCTGTTCTCGCATCCGAAAGATTACACACCGGTATGCACCACCGAACTTGGCTACATGTCGAAGATAAAAAGTGAGTTTGATAAACGTGGCGTAAAGATTATTGCGCTAAGTGTTGACCCGATTGATTCGCACAAGGGCTGGGTGAAAGATATCAATGAAACGCAGAACACCTCCGTCAGCTATCCGATTGTAGCTGATTCAGATAAAAAAGTGGCGCTGCTCTATGACATGATTCACCCGAATGCATCTGAAAATTTCACCGTGCGCTCCGTGTTTGTGATTGGTCCTGATAAGAAACTGAAGCTGTCTATCACATATCCTGCTTCAACAGGACGCAACTTTGATGAATTGCTGCGCGTGATTGATTCGCTGCAACTCACCGCGAAATACAGCGTTGCAACGCCTGTGAATTGGAAGAATGGCGAAGATTGTATCATCGTTCCCGCAGTGACCAATGAAGAAGCGGATAAGAAATTCCCGAAGGGCTATAAAATTATCAAGCCTTATTTAAGGACTACACCGCAGCCGAATTTGTAAGCAAGTTTTATAATTGTGCTGAAACAGCAAAGGATGCAAAGAGAGGTAAAGTTGTGCGAGGCGAAACAAGTGCGGCAAAATTTTTAAAACAATTTTACTTGCTGTGGGGTCTTTCCCGTAGCTTGACTGCGCGAAGTAACACCATCATAGTAAACTAATGGTCGGTACTTTCAAACACGAATATTTCCTCTTTTTTAACGGGCGCCTTTTATGCACATCAGCATTTTCACGGTGACGAGCGACAGGCATAGATGAAATATTAAATAGACTTCTTCTGCAAATAAGATAGCGATTTAGAAGAAGGATATGCTTTTTCCATTTTAATCTGGTTGCTGCTCTCTATAATCTTTCCATCTAATGAATTTCCAAAGAAGCCTGCAGAAGTGAATTCCGAATCTCACCAAACACCCGAAGCCAGTCATCCCATTTCAATCTTCCCGTTTGCGTATTCTGCCTGCTTGGATGATAAGAGCAAACCAGTGTGATACCGCTCGTTAATTTATGTTTCTTTCCGTGCGCAAAATCCAATCCTTTTGATCCATGCAATTTGCAATAACGATTGAAAGCGAGATGACCGAGACACAGCACAACTTTCACATTGCGCAATAATTCAAGTTCCTTTTCTAAGAAAGCAGAACAGTTTTCAATTTCATCGGGTAGCGGTTTATTATCAGGCGGAGCGCAACGCGCCACCGCAGTGATAAAAACATTATTGAGTTGAAGCCCGTCTTCCCTGCCGGTGCTTCCGGGTTGGTTTGCAAATCCTGTTTCATACAACGCGCGATAGAGCCAATCACCAGATGAATCACCTGTGAACATTCTACCCGTGCGGTTTGCGCCATGCGCCCCGGGAGCAAGACCGATAATGAGCACTTCAGCATTAGCATCGCCAAAGCCCGGTACAGGTTTTCCCCAGTAATCGCAATCCTTGAATCGCTTTACTTTTTTCTCAGCAACCGCACGGGTATATTTTGCAAGTCGCGGGCATTTAGTGCAAGCGGTGATTGTGCGTGAAAGTTTTTCTATGCTCAAAATTTTAAGTTGTAAGTTGTTATTGATAAGTTAACAGCCTGAAACTGCTTTCAACTTCAGCTCAAAACTTAATACTTCCAACTTAAAACTTACAACTTTCCATCAGCTATGAACAGAGGCTTTCTCCGCAACATGATTTTAGTGGGTGTTTACGCTACCTACTTTCCCCTCATTCTGCTCACGATGCTCATCGTGTGGCTCGACAGGAAAATCGGTTTTCCGCTTTCCTTTCCGCGTGATGTTTCTTCGCTGGCAAAACAAAAAGATTGGTGTATAAGCGTACTGAAACAAAACAATGTGCTGCCCGCTGATGCGCAGGTGCAGGAATACAAAGTAACTCCGCTCATCCAGGAAATTATCTTCCGCTCCAATGCCGGTGTGTTAGATATTAATTATACATCCAACGGAGAAAGCAAATCGCTGAAGTGCTTCGCAAAGTTTGCGCCCACGATGGGTTCGGTATGGAACCGTACGATTTTCAACCTGCAACTGAACCACATCAAAGAAATTTATTTTAACAATTATTTTGTCACTGCTGATAAGGAGGTTGCTGCGCCCAAAGTTTTTTACGGCAACCTTGCTTACTTCACCGCCAACCTGTGCCTCATCACCGAGCACATGAGCGACAACATGGAATACCGCGAGGGCGACAATACAAGCTTTTCATCCGAACATCTCGAACTCGCGCTAAATAACATGGCAGCGCTGCACGCCCGTTATTGGCACGATTCCTCGCCACGCATGAACAAAGTATTTCCAATCATTGACGCTACGGTTGATTTGTTTGATTCGATGGTGGCGTTCAGTTGGAGTATCCCCGCGCGAAAAATTCTTGTGAAAAGCTGGACGCTGATGAACAAACCAGAAACTGTATTGCATGGCGATGCGCGTATCGGCAACATGCTGTTTCCCGGTGTCGATGGAAAAGGGCGTTTCGTATTCATTGACTGGCAAGCAGTACGTAAAGGCAAGGCAGCGTTTGACCTTGCCTACTTCATGGTGCTGAGTCTCACGTCCGATTATCGCGTGGAGCATGAGCAACAGGCGATGGATGTTTACTACAATCATTTAATTGCAAAAGGGGTAAAAGGTTATTCGCGCGAACAGTTTGAAGAAGATTACCGTCATGCTTGCTTATGCCTGCTCGTGCTGCTTTCGCTGCCTATGCTGAGTGGCGAAGCAAGCGTGGAAGGCGTGGGCGCGCTCATCTTCGCTTATGGCATGAATATCTGGCGCGAGCGTTTGCAAATCAAATTCGCTGAATTTGATTACGCATGGCTTGCAAAACATTACGGTATCACTGAAAAAGAGGGGCGCAATGCCGTTGCAGAAATGCTGGGTGTAATTGAAAAGCGGCTTGCGAAAATCAATGCGGAGAATGCAGTAGAGGCGGGTGCGAAGGCGTAAGTTGGTTTACTAACCTGCGTAAAAACTACGGTGAGAAAATCACAAGAAGCAGGAGATTCTGCGCTGCGCTAAAAATATCGGAAATCTTTAGGGGATGCCGGAACAAGTCCGGCATGACGCATCAAAAATCTTTTTTCCGCGAGGTGAGCATGATGCCCAACACGGGCAAGGCTATCCAGAGGAGCATCGTGCCAAAGGCGATGAACATGCCTTGCGTGGTGCCGAAAAATTTCTTGAATACTGCGCCTGTGTAACCCAACAATGCAGCTACATCAAGCTTGAGCATGATGATGACACGCGAAAGGTCAATGGGATTTAACGTGACCAATGCTATTGACGGGCGTTCAAGCGGATATTCCTGAAATACAACGGTCACAAGCAGAAATAATCCGTCATACAAAATCGCCATGTACAGCCAAAGCACAATGACCATTCCGAAACCTTTCATCCTGTCGGTGACGGCAAGTGAAATCCAATAGGCAAGCGCGGTGAAAATGAACGTGAGCAAAATGCCCACCGCCATCATAGTGATGAAACTGCCTACTTCGGGCGAGCGGCTTGCACCATAGGCAAGAAACGGAATGCCCAACCCAACTAAATATGCAAGCGAAAGCGAGAAAGCGACACCGAGGTAATTCCCCATGAACACTTGCTCGCGCCTGACGGGCTGTGCGAGCAGCAGTTCGATGAACTCGCGTGAGTTGTAAAAATGAATGGTACCCAACATGCAACTGATGAGCGGAATAAAGATGAGCACGATGTTCATGAGGCTAATGACCGCGCGGGACAGGTCAGCATTAAAATAGAGCAGCACGAATCCGGTGATGAGAAAGAAGAGCGTGTAAATGAGTATCCACTTGCTGCGCAGCAAGTCGAAGAAGGAGTAGCGGAGGAGCTTTAAGATTTTCAGCACTTAACCCGAAGTTTACTTATTGAATTTTCAAAAATCAAATTCCAAGAATCAAACAAATTCCAATTATTGAATGAATAATGTGCCAAACGCATCTGCCCGATGAAATTGAGTTTTACTTTATTATTTGAATTTTGATTCTTGTTCATTGGTTATTTGCAGTTTCCATCATTTTTGCGATCGCCCGTTCCACGCGTTCTTCTTTATAAGTGTTGCGCAGTTGCTCTACGCTGCCCTGAAAATAAATTTTGCCTTCGAGCAGAAATACGATTTCATCGGCAAGTTCTTCTACCAAGCCCATAATATGTGTGGTGAGCAGAATGGTTTTTCCTTTTTCGCGCTCTGCAACAATCAGTTCTTTGAGCTTGATAAGCGAAACGGGGTCTAAGCCGCTCGTGGGTTCGTCCATAATAAGCAGGGGCGAATCAAACATGAGCGAGAGCACTGCATTTACTTTTTGCCGTGTGCCTCCTGAAAGGTTTCGCAACGATTGATTTAAAGCGGGGCGCAATGCGAAGCGCTCAACTAAACTTTCTTCAAGATGGTTAGTTGCTCCGCGAATGTCGGTCAACATGCTGATTAATTCACGGGGAGAGAGATTGTCGGGAAACTTTGCTATCTGCGGCATGTAGCCGATGGCATTGCGATAATCCCAATTGCCTGACACAGGTTTTCCATCTACAATAATTTCGCCCGCATCGGGAATCACCAAGCCAAGAATGCTTTTGATAATCGTTGTTTTGCCGGAAGCATTGGGACCGAGAATGGCGCTCAAACTTCCGCGCCTGATGTTGAGGTCAACACCGCGCAGCACTTTCAATTTGCCAAAAGATTTTTCGAGCGCTTTTATCTGAATCATTTCACTGCCTGCATTAAGGGTTGTTCATCTCTCAGCGCGGTGGGCGTGAGCATGGGATTTACCTTTTCAGAAAGTATCAGCAAATCAATAAACAAGCTGCGCATTAAAATAATGGAACTTGGCTGTTGCTCGACAAGATAGGTGAAAAGGTCAACGGGATTGTGCGGCACATCGCCTATCCCGTCACGGTCGAGGTCATAGCCGCTGTATTTACTCCAATAATTTTTTTCGTAGCGGTTGCTGTTGGAACGCGCATCCGTGCCGAGTTCAAAAGAGTTGGAGAGGAAATTATTTCCGGTAAACACATTGTCCATGCAACTGCCCGCGATTTTCAACGCCCATCCGTTGTTATCAAACACGTTATTGCGAATGTTCATCCTGTCGGTGCTTTCGGCAAAAATGCCAACAGTGTTTTGAAGAAATCTATTGCCCGCGATGTCACCATCTTTGATTTCTTTTAACAGCAAGCCATAGGATGTTGCGCCCCAGTTGTAGGAAAATTCATTATCGAGCATAGTGATGTGGTGCGAATACATCACTGCTACGCCAGCTTGATTTTTCGTGAACGTATTCCCCTTGTAAATGTCGTTGTCGGAAAACATAAAATGCAATCCGTAACGGATGTTGCCTTCGGAATGATTTTTTTCGATGCGGCAACTGTCAGAAAACTCCAGGTAAATACCATCACGGTGTTTAGTAAGGCGGTTGTCTTCTATCGTAATGTTTTTGCAGTTCCACAAATGAATAGCGTTTCCCGCAGTGAATTCAGATACAGCAACTCCTTCAACAGTATTTCCACGGATAAAACAATTCTGCGCGTAGGAAAGATAAATTCCGAAGTAGCCTGCAATCACTTTGCAATTTTCAACTGTGCAGTTCTTTACTCTTGCCAGCTTGATAGCAGCCATGTCTTTCGAAAAGCTGGAACCGGTATTTTGTATTTGCAGATTGCGCAGCGTGACCTTGTTTGCGCGCACGGTGATAATCTCATCTTTCTTTTCTCCGTCAATGATTACTTCGCCTTCACCAATCAGCGCAATTTCTTTTTCAATCAGGATGTTTCCTTCGCGATAGGTTCCGCCTTTCAGAATGATTCTGTCACCGGAATTTGCTTCTTCAATTGCTGATTTGATGGTAGAACATTCGCAAGAGGGACAAACTGAGATATCTTTTGCTTGAGAAAAAAGCGCAGACAAAAAAAGCGTTGAGAAAACCAAACCGCTTTTAAGCTGCGCTGAAATCAAATCGAAAGAAATCATTTGTGCGGTTTAGTTTGTTTAAGCACTGTTGCAGAAATTTTCTTCCAATCAGAAATTTCTCCGCCATGTTCTTTCTGCAAGGCTTCTGTTTTTTCTTTACTCGAAACAGCAGTAATAAATAATCCCATCGGACTTGGCAATGCGGGGCTTTGCAGATAAAAACTTTTTTCAGCATCAACGAGCGTTGCTGGATTTGAGAAATCAATTACCCAGAGGGAAAACACTTCATGCTGCTCTACAAGTTTGTCTTTGTAAAGCGAGTTAGCCAAACATTCCACCGCATCATACTTATAGACTTTCCCTTTTTTCGTGACTAACTCTGCGCCATAGCGCTGGTCGGCAATCGTCATGCGGCAATGCTGGCATTGGTCGTGACCGAATTCGAGAGGCTGCATTTCAGGCTTGCAACCGAACAGCAGCAGCGGAAGAAGGAAAAGAAGGGGGTACTTCATATACAGGTTTTGGAAGTAAGTTATTCTTTTTTCCTGTGAAAGAAGTAGTCGTAAACAATCGCTATCATGCCTGTCAATATCGAAAGAGCGGCAAACAAACTTCCGGCATAAGGAAGCGACACTGCGCGAAAATTCAGCAGCCATTTCACGCCCAGAAGCGGTGGCTGATAACTCATGCCCGGAACTTTAATTGGCGCCCGTGGATCGAGATTGTGTCCGTAGTCATAGAGCCATGTATAAAAATCATAGATTCCAACCGCGCCTGCAATGATGAACAGCGCTACCCACACTATCATCAGCGATCTTTTCTTTAAACCTGCAACCAGCAATGCCAAAGCAGCAATCACCATCAACACCACCGGAATAATTTTTAATTCAGGGATTGAATCCGGCTCAATTTTTTTCATGCCGATGTAATGATTGAGAATGTTGATGTTGTTTAGAGTATGCTCCGTATAGCCTGTGATTTTATTCACCCAGATATACATCACCAAGCCACCTTCGGGAAACTGAGGAGCATCGAGTTTGATAAACCAAATCGGGTAGAGAAAGATGCCACCTACTAATAAAGCAGCAATCACGAATAAGATTCTTGAAAATGTACTCATGGCAATAATTAAAGAGATGAGATAATAAAAAGGCGGGTAGCCTTTTCAACCACCCGCCTTTTATTTTGAGAAGAAAGCATTACAAAGGAGCATTGTCAACGCCCGTCCAATACTTAATCGGTGTGTTAGAGCCAGCAGGAGAAACCCGCACGTAGCCCTGCATTTCCTGATGCAATGCCGAGCAGAAGTCGGTGCAATACATCGGGAAATTTCCAACAAACTTTGGCTCCCACTTCAGCGTGCGCGTAACACCGGGCATAATCAACAACTCGGAATTCTGGGCGCCTAACACCGCAAAGCCATGCGGCACATCCCAGTCTTGTTCCAAATTGGTAACGTGGAAGTAAACTTCATCGCCCACTTTGACGCCTTCAATGTTATCAGGCGTGAAGTGACTTCTGATTGTTGTCATGTAAACATGCACTTCGTTTCCTTTGCGCACCACCTTCGCCTGATCTTCTGACTTGGTGACATGAGGATGATTATTTTCATCAAGCCTGTAAACTTTCTTGCTCTTATCCATCAGGATATTTGCCGGAATAGCTTGCGCGTAGTGCGGCTCACCGATGGTCGGGAAGTCAAGCAATAGTTTCATCTTTTCACCGGTGATGTCATACAACTGCGCAGACTGTGTTAACTCAGGTCCTGTCGGGAGGTAGCGGTCTTTCGTGATTTTGTTCAGCGCAATCACATATTTACCCCACGGCTTGCGGGTGTCGCCACCGGGAACGCACAAGTGACCAATTGAATAATAAGTAGGAATACGGTCAAGCACTTCCCATGTGCCAACTTTCCATTTCACGATTTCAGAAGAGATAAAATAAGATGTGTATCCGTTACCTGCATCATCAAACTCCGTATGCAACGGTCCTAAGCCTCCCTGCTTAACAGTTCCTCCCAACACTTCTTCATATTTGAGCACCGGGATGCCGTAAACTTCAGTTTCAATCGCTTTGTTTTCAATCGCTTTGAGCATTTTGCTAAACGAGTGAACAGCCAAATCAGCAGAGAGTTTACCACCTGCAACAATATATTCACCACTTGGGTCAACATCCATTCCATGCGGTGATTTAGGAGTAGGCAGAAAATAAACAAATCCTTTATGCTTTGACGGGTCAAGCACTTTCACCGTTTTTATCACTTCTGATTTGGCAGTCTGGGTAGATTCATCCATCAAGTTATGATAGTAAGTGACCGGCATGTCTTCGCCCGCGCCACCATCAACCAATTCGGCTGCTTTCTGCCAGTTGATTGCCACCACATAATCTTTATCATTTTGTGAAGCTTCAATTTCTTTCAGCGTACCCTGCTGTTCCGTGTTGTAAGAAGTGAAGAAAGTCCATCCGTGAGAAACGCCTTTTCCACTGGCTGAAAGGTCATAATCAAATCCAGGCATCAGCACCTGAAAATGAATTTTCATTTCGCCTGTCTTCGGGTCAACCTTAATAAATGAAAGCGTGCCTTTGAATTTATCTGCAAAATCTTTTGAGGAAGCATCCGTCTGCGGAATAGGAACGCTAAATCTTGTACCTGCAATTACATATTCCGTTCCCTGCGTGAGGTAAGGCGAACTGTGATTTCCACCACTTAAAGGAACTTCAATGGTTTCAACCGTTTCAAACGTGGTGAGGTCAATACGCGCGATGCGTGGCGTGTTGTTTCCATTGATGAACAACCAGCGACCATCTGCGATGCCATCCGTTTGTGAGATTTTCGGGTGGTGCGCATCATCCCACGGAATAAATCCATGCGAGGTGTTTAGCAAGGGCTTCGTTTCTTCTGCAAAGCCATAAGCCTTTTCAGGATCTACTGAAAAAACCGGGATATACCTGAACAGACGTCCTGATGGTAATCCATAAACGCCCACCTGACCGCTGAAACCACCGGAGGTGAACAAATAGAATTCATCATAAGAACCTGGCGGCACATAGGTTCTGGAAGCAGCATCGGTTGCGCCCGATAGCGCTTGTGGTCCGCTTTTAGTCGCAGCATATTCACTGCATGAAGAGAAGAAAGCAAGAAGGGGAAAGGCAAGCAGCAGGAGACGATAGTTGATATTCATAAAAAGAAAGGGGGGTTTAGTAAAAAAAAACGGACAGCGCCTTACGGCTTATTGCATCTTATAGCGTACGGAAATATTCCAGCACCTTGCGGGCTTCGTCTTCCGTAAGATTTTGGTTTGCCATAGGCGAAAGATTATAGTCAATCAGCAACTGCTTTGCAATCGGGTCTTCCTTCACCATTTGCTCGGGATTCAGAATCATGTTCATAATCCACTCCGGTGTTCTTCTTTCAAAAATTCCTTTTGGCGCAGGTCCGATAAATCTCTTATCAGCTTTATGGCAGGCAGTACATTTCTCTTTGTAAATCACTGCACCCGCGTCTGCCATTGCCTGATCAACGGTTTCTCCCAGCGACACGCTTCTTACAGGACCGAGTCCCTTATTATTTTTCCAGTCAATTGCGCCTGCTGATTCGGTCTCCGCTTTCTTTTCAGATTCTTCTTCTTCCTCCTCTTCGCTGCCACTTGACAGAGAAGTTGTTTTTGTTTGATTTTGAGCCGACTGCTCACCTGAAGAACATCCGTTTAGAAATAACCCGCCTGAGATCAGCGCGGTAAGCAGCAGCAGGTTGTTTTTGATTTTCATGGCGTAAAGGATTTATTTTTTGTACGCCAAAAGTAGAAATTCAAATCACAGCAACCCCGTGACTTTTGTTAAAAGGCATGATGACTTTTATCATTGGCAATGACATGAATGAGCAACAATAAAAAAGAATACAGAACTGTATTCTGATATAAACGAGGGAAGGCTTAGAAAAATCTATTAAAGCAGCCCTGTGATTTCTGCATCCATCGGATTCACTCCAGAAGAATAAAAATTGAGCAATTTGCCGTCTTCGCTGATAAGATACTTGCAAAAATTCCAGTTGGGCGCTTTCTCATTCCATCCGTTGAGGTCTTTGTTGGTGAGCCACTCATACAACTCCTGCATATCGTTTCCTTTCACTGAATTTTTTTCAAACAGCGGAAAGGTAACGCCAAAATTCTTTGAGCAGAAAGATTGAATCTGATCATTTGAGCCGGGTTCTTGCCCGCCAAAGTTGTTTGCGGGAAATCCGAGTACCACGACTTTGTCTCCATGTTGTTCCCACAAAGCCTGCAAATCTGCATATTGCGGAGTGTAGCCGCATTCCGAAGCCACATTCACAAGCAGCATTTTCTTGCCTTTGTATTGGCTGAGTGTTGTCGGTTGTCCGTCAATTGTTTTCAAAGGGATGTCGTAAATGGATTTCATAGCTTGTGATGTTTGAAGGGTTGTTTCTTCAGGACGTGTACGCACTTCGCGACAGCCGGGAAGTGATGCGATGAAGAAGATGAAGATTAATAAAGAATTCATGTGATTGCTTTTTGTATCAAGCAGAAACAAAAATAAAGGCTTTATGTTCATAAAATGCGCATCCCTTGCTTCACCCGATAATTTGGTGGAGCAAGGGATGTTTCTATTCGATTGCCAAACGCGCAAAATTTTGCGTCTCTATTTCTTTTTCCTGATTTCGTAGTTGGAGCTTTTTTCTCCTTTCTGCATCATCTTCTTGTCATATTCATTCATGCTTTCTACATCAACTATTTTTTCCTTGTACTTCGTATTTACGGAATCTTGCTTCAATAATTCTTCAGTAGGAGTGATGGATTCAAACTGTTTTTTCAAATAGCTGTCATTGCGGGAAACATACTCGCGCGCTTCTTCATATTTCCCATCGTCAACGGCTTTCATGGCGCTTTCCAGCATATCGTTTGATTCAAACAAGGTGACTTGCTGCACTACGCGTTCGCTATAGAATTTTTCCTGCATTGCCCTGTCGGTTGTTGCGGTAACGATGCTGGTGGTTTCCAAAACCTTGTGTTTGAATGCGTCTGTTGCGTCATCATATTCAAGCGTTGCAGTTAAAGCAACGGTTGCTTGCGCATTACCCGGCACAACAACTTTCAGCAACACCGCTTTTGTTTCTTCTGAATACACATCGCGAAATGCAATTGTAATTGTGTTACCCGATTGCTCATACTTATAGCCGAACATCTGGCGCACTGTAACTGTTTGCTCCAGCGTGATGGTGAGCTTCATATTCTGCGCAACCACCGCAAGTAATCCCTTCAACTCTCTTTCAAAAATCCGGGGAATTTCGTCAGGCGAACCGATGAAATAATAATTTCCGCTGCCGTATTCCGCAATACCAGTGAGCAAATTCTCATTGAAGTCAGCGCCCACGCCAAATGTAGAGATGGTAATGCCATGCTCCAAATTCATGTTCCGTGCGATTTGCATGATGCGCTCCGGGTCAACAATTCCCTGGTTGGCAAGCCCGTCAGTGAGCAGCAGCACGCGGTTCACGTAGCCGCTCTTATATGTTTTCTTTACCTGTTCGTAACCTTCCATCATGCCACCGCACAAATTGGTTGAGCCGCGTGAACTGATTCCGTTGATTTTATTTTTCACTGAATTCTTGTCTTGTAACTTACCTGGAGATACAAGGGTTTCTATTGCATCATCATAAATCACAATAGAAAAAACATCTTCGCTCCCCAGATTATCTACCACAAAATTTGCCGCGCGTCTTACGTAATCAATCTTGTCGCCCGCCATGCTGCCGCTGCGGTCAATCACGAGCGAGATATTCAGCGGGGTGCGCTGCTTGTTTGCAGGCGGAACATATTTAGCGGCTTTCGCCTCAAGGTAGAGATAGCTTTCATTTTCAGCGCCCGCAATGAAATAGGGATTATTCAGTCCGCTGTAAAAAGTGATGAGTTTATCGCGGGCTACTATGCCGGTGTCAGTAGCAACAGCTTTCACAAATTGCGCGTTTGCGCCAGCAAGAGGCACTTGCGCGTTGGTTGACGACACAGTAGGCACCTGTTCGCAGGAAAAAAGAACTACGGAACACAATACGATGCATGCCATAGCAAGGCGGATGAGAGCAGAAGGTTTCATGGTAAAATATTTTTGAGGTTAGAAAATCTTATCACGCATGAGATGCGCTTTTATTACTTCTTCCATAAAACTTCGTTCTGCTTTAACATTAATTAACCGTTGCACTATCTTCGTCATGCAGGAATATTCAGTGCATGAAATCCATCCGCTTCATTTACCTTTTATTGCTTTGTACCGCTGTGGCACAAACGCAAACCATTACCATGAGCGAGTGGCAGCAACTTGTCCCTTCGGACTTACTGCCTGCTGAAGTGAAAACGCGCAATTCAAACAACAACCTTGATGTGGCGCTTTTCAACGGGCGCTATTACCTCGCCTTTCGCACCGCGCCCACACATTTCGCTTCGCGGAAAACAAAGATGTACATCGTAAGCTCCGCTGATTTACAAACGTGGCAGTTTGAGCAGGAGATTGAACACGGCTATGATTTGCGCGAGCCGCGCTTTCTCGTGCATGATGGAAAATTGTTCTTCTATTATTTTGAAGGCGGGAAAAATCCCTTCGGCTTTGAGCCGCGCCATGTGTGGATGAAAGAATATCAGCCCGCCACCGGCTGGAAAGCCTCGCATAACATAGGGCTTGACGGCTTCGTGCCGTGGCGGTTCCGCACGCGCAACGACACGATTTACCTTTCCGCTTATTATGGGAAAAATCTTTACTCAGCGGGACATCAGGCTGACCTGCGCCTCTTCACCAGCACGAACGGTTACCAATGGAACCCGCTCACCGACCATGCGCAGTGCATTGCTGAAAATGCAGAGGAGGGCGAATTTATTTTCGACAAGCAGGGCAACCTGTGGGGCACGGTGCGTCTCGAAAGCCAAGGCGCACTCATCGTCACTGCCGACCACGATGACCTCGGCAACTGGTGTACAAACTCCACTAAATACAAATACGACAGCGCGTTGATGTTCGCGCAGGGCGATGATATTTATGTGGTGTCGCGCAGGAATGTAGATGGCGAAATGGGAAAGGCTCCTGAAAAACTCGGACAGAACACGAAAGAGAAATACAATCTCATCCGCTATTGGCTCACCACCAAGAAAACCGCACTCTTCAAGCTCAACAAAGACAATATGGAACTGGAGCACCTCCTCGATTTTCCCAGCACGGGCGACACTGCTTTTCCGGGTATCGCGCAGATTGATGAACGCACGTTCCTGCTGCTCAATTACTCCAGCAACATCCAAGACAAAAACCGGAACTGGTTTTCGGGGCAAGTGGGAAAAACTTATATCTATTGGACGATTTTAAAGTTAGATGGTAGTTGACCCTTGATGTCGAGTAACCGTTTTTACTAATGCTTCTTGGAACAATCGCCAACAGCATCCGTAATCCCGCATGAATTTCCTAAACTTGGCAGCCGAACAAATGCGCTCTATTCAACAGTCGTTTTCCGTAAAATTCAGTTATCCCGTGCATTTCACCGCGCAGGTGTTTGCCGCAGAAAATGCGTTGCTGCATGAGGTGGTGGCGCACAATGGCGGCACGCGCAAAATATTGTTTGTCATAGATGATGGCGTGAGCGGAAATCATCCGCAGTTGTTGCAACAAATAAAGGAATATGCGAAAAAACATTCTTTTGAATTGTGCGGTGAGCCGCTTGTGCTACCGGGCGGAGAAAACTGCAAGAATGACCCGGCTTTAGTTGAACGAATAGTGGAAGCAGTAAATCATTATGGAATTGACCGCCACTCTTATATTATAGGTATCGGAGGCGGAGCGTTACTCGACCTCGTTGGTTACGTTGCAGCAATTGCCCATCGAGGCATCCGCCATATCCGCATTCCAACCACTGTGCTGTCGCAAAATGATTCAGGCGTGGGCGTGAAAAACGGGGTAAATGCATTTGGCAAGAAAAATTTCTTAGGAACATTTGCGCCTCCCGTTGCGGTGATTAATGACCACACATTTCTCACCACATTGGATAACCGCGACTGGCGTTCTGGAATTTCAGAAGCAATTAAAGTGGCGCTGATAAAAGATGCCGCATTTTTCCATTACATCAAAGCAAATGCTGCACAGCTTGCCGCACGCGACATGGCGGTGATGCAGGAACTGATTTATCGCTGCGCACAACTGCACCTTGAACATATCGCAGGTAGCGACCCGTTTGAAATGGGTTCATCGCGCCCGCTCGATTTCGGGCACTGGGCTTCGCATAAGCTGGAAGGACTTACAAACTATGACATCCGGCACGGTGAGGCTGTGGCAGTGGGGATTTGTCTTGACTCCATCTATTCCAATTTAGCGGGAATGCTTTCACAAAACGAGTTGGATGCAATCATTGCGCTGATAAAAAATCTTGGGTTCACAATTTATTTTCCTGAATTATCGCAACACCTTGACAACCCGCAAAGCGCTGACAGCGTGCTTTCAGGCTTGCAGGATTTCCGCGAGCACCTTGGAGGAAAACTTACTGTGATGCTGCTCGAAAAAATCGGCAAAGGCGTGGAAGTGCATGATATGGATTTCGCAAGAATTAAAAAAGCAATCGGCAAATTGCAGGTGTTGCAAGGGCAGGTAGCGGAGCAAAGCACAACACGCTAACAAACGCTTTTTTTTAAGTCGCGTATCTTTGGCGCGCAAATGCTGGTTGGCGATAATTATCATCTCACTTACTGTACGAATGTTCACCCGATGGGCAATTGGGAGGAAACTTTTGCAACGCTGAAAGAGCATCTTCCGCAAATCAAGCAGGCTGTTTCACCGCTCAACGAATTTGGGGTTGGCTTGTATTTATCGAACAAGGCGAATGATGAAATCCTTATGGAAGACAGGGAAGAAGAATTGCTTGAATGGATGGAGGACACGGGCTTGTATGCGTTCACGATGAACGGGTTTCCCTACGGGGGCTTTCATAAAAAGAAAGTGAAAGACAATGTGTATCGCCCCGACTGGACTTCGTGGAGGCGCGAAGATTACACTGCGGGGTTGATGGATACGCTTGGATTCCTTCTGCCGGAAGGCATGGAGGGAAGCGTTTCCACGTTGCCGCTCTCTTACAAATATTGGCATGATGCAGTTTCAAAGAAAAAAATGCTTGAGCTATCGTGCAGGCATCTTGCGGAAACGGCAATCTTCGCACACACCATCGTGCGCGATGAAAGTGAGCGCGAAGTTTATCTCGCCCTTGAGCCGGAGCCAGATTGTATGCTGGAGAATTCGGACGAGGTGATTCAATTCTACAATGAAACACTACTGCCTTTTTCGATGTCATATCTCGCGCGGGAATACGGCATCCGCAAGAAAGACAGCGAAGAGATTATCAGGCACTACATCCGTATCTGCTTTGACATTTGTCATTTTTCGGTGGAATATGAAGACCCG
>Ga0163152_10001528_pt1 | contig 36474 bp, 39 predicted proteins | sample OliLakLV19MP8IB2_FD_148635 | JGI IMG/M metagenome (GOLD analysis project Ga0163152, IMG submission 148635) | Freshwater microbial mat bacterial communities from Lake Vanda, McMurdo Dry Valleys, Antarctica - Oligotrophic Lake LV.19.MP8.IB-2 | ecosystem: Environmental > Aquatic > Freshwater >...
ATCTTGTAGATTATCATCAATAACTTCTAGTTATGCTGTACGGGTTATCGTAATAAACTTGTTTTGTTTGCATAGATGTAATTAAATTTTATCAAATCAATTTGACTATAAATATCTACATATTTCAAGTTAAACTATTCCTCGATTTACTTCACGTGCAATGCTTTCAGCAATTTTTTGAGCTGATTGCCCCGTTGAATTAAGCCATCTTTGTTCAGGCCCTAGAAGTCCAGCGAGTGCTCCGATAACATACAATCCTGTTGAACTTAAATCATCTGAGATAATTTCATGATCTTGTGTAACAGATGGTAGTCCACCTACAGCTTTAATTCCCAATTGTCGCATAGCCCTTCTCATAAAGGGAATTTGTGCTATGTTTGGACGAAATCCTGTACCTAATATAACTCTATCAATAGAAATTGTTTCTTTATTGCCCTCTTGGCTTATATCAAGCTCAATGCAGGAGCCCATGTCTCGTCCTTGTACAACCTCAGCTCTATACAACTGTTGCAACCTTGAATCATTTTTAATGATGTCAGCTACTTTAGGTCTTACTGTAGAGACTAAATGCACACCTCCCGGTGAAACTTGATATTGACTCTCATCATCTACCACCAACCTATCAGCATGGGATATTAGAATTATTTGTTTAATTTGTGATGCTTTTTGAAGATGATAAAACATTACTGAAGCTGACACTCCAGATCCCACCATAGCAACACTTCTCGCACTTTCCAGAAACTCAAGAGTCTCTCTTTCTTCTCTAAAATGGACTGGTGTATGCAAAACTTTGTCGGAAATACCACAAATACCTGTTGGGTCACTCATAAATTCATTTCCACCATATCCGATAAGACCAGTTGCAATTACAACTGAGCGAGTACGTTTTGTTACTTGTTGTCCTAGAGCATTTACGTAATCGATTTCAATAATCTCCCTCGTAACAGGTCTAACTTCATAAATGTCGCCAGCATTGACTCCTAATTCGCTTCCAATGTATCTTAGATACTCATACATGTGACCCGTTGTAAATTTACCATCTGGTCGCTCAGGTAGCGACACATTTTGACCTGGTCCATTTCTCCACACTTCAGTTCGATAATTAGGATCATCCGTAATTTCATACCCAACAAGAGGCGGCGGATAAGCCTGATACATATGAACAGGATCCCACGTATGACCCGGTTTCTGTTTATCATAAATATCACTAGCTAAGTCTCTACCCTCTAGAGCTATTTGCGTACTAAGCCCTTTTGGCCCAGCTCCTATTACTAATGCATCTTGTATTTCGTACTTCATTTTTTTACCCAACAAAAAAACCTCCCCGAAGGGAGGCGTTAATTTTTATGTGTTGGCTTTTACTTGTTGGCCATTACATTAACAACCTCCCCGCAGGGATTAAAGTAAAAAAATATAAACGAGACGGATTGGTTGTTAATTATCAAATCCATAAAGACATTATACCAAAGTTGGCTGCAAAATCAATATTTAAACAAAAAAAACCGCAGACAAATATGCCTGTGGTTTTAAAAAAAAGTAATAGTTATTCAACGATTAAATTTCCAACCATGCCATTTTGTCGATGCTTACCTACTGAACAGTAATATTCAAATGTACCTGCTTTATCGGCTACAAATTCGATTGTTTCAGACTCTCCCTCTTTGAGCTGTTTAGTCTTTGCATCAAATTCATCCAACACCCAGTCATGGAAACCTTCAATATTATTAAATACAATCTTTACCGTGTCTCCTTTTTTCACTTTCATCTCTTTTACATCATAGGCAAATTCAGTGCCTTCAACGGTAAATTCTTTCACATTGGCTGCCGCCATTTTGTCATCTGACTCTTCCATGGCACTTGGTTCTACGTCAGTTGTTTCTTCCATTGCTGTGTCATTTGTCTCATTTATTGAAATTTCTGTAGTCGTTGTTTGAGGTGTCGGTCGATTCATAACCAAAAAACCACCAACAAGCAAAACAAGTATCAAAATAATGAGTCCTACGCGTGTATTATTCATATAAATTTTTATGAATTTGTAATATTGCCCATACTACTATATATTTATCATCAGGTCAAATACTATTTATTTTCCCGTGCTTTTTTAAGAGCCATAGTCCACCAGGCAAGATCGGTAAAGAGCCCATCAATTTGCGCGTCATATCCACCATCTTTTGGTTTTCCATCTTCTCCAAATGCACTCCAAATAAATGGAATCATTACCGCTGTAGCAATAGGCGCCATTTGTAGCTCTACTGCAACTTGTCGCAGCTGCTCAACAGCTCGTGCTCCCGAGGCTAAGGCTCCATAACTTACAAATGCAACCGGTTTTCTATTCCATTCGTAATATACGTAGTCCAGTGCGTTTTTTAAAACTGCCGAATATCCGTGGTTGTATTCTGGAGTAACTATTATATATCCGTCAGCCTCTCCCACTTTTGTAGCCCATTTTTTGCCAATCTCATTTTGGTAGTTGCCCTTCAAACTCATTGGTCCTGCAACTTCATTATAAAATGGCAAATCCCAGTCTCGAAGATCGATAAGTTCAAAATCAAGATCAGTTCGTTTATTTGCAAGTTGCGCCACATACGTCGCAACCATTTCGCTCTGTCTGTTTTGTCTCGTACTTCCCATTATGATAAGAATTTTTGGTTTATTCATATTTTTTTTATTTGAATTTATAAGATACTTGCTGTAAACTATTACTATCTTTTAAGCAAGTAGATACTAATAAGGACTATAGGTACTTAAAACATACTAATATGACACACGCGGTCTGTACAAAAACACCAGTTGGTATAACACTCGACGTTATGGGAGGCAAGTGGAAACCAATCATCTTATGGCTTTTAAAAGAAAAGCCTTTGCGCTTCGGTGACCTTAAACGAAATATTTCAGCAGTAACTCAAAAAATGCTCACCCGACAATTAAGAGAGCTTGAAAGCGATAAACTAGTAAGTAGAAAAGTATATGCTGAAATCCCACCGCGAGTAGACTATCGTATTACACCATATGGAAAAACACTATTTCCCGTACTTGAATCTATGTGCACGTGGGGAGAAAAACATCAAAAAAGAAATGGAAACTAATTAAGACTTTTTATTTCTTCGGCCCAACTCATCAAATATATCATTTAAATCTACGTCGCTAATTGAGAATAAAAGAATTAAGTGGAAAAATAAATCAGCGCTCTCTTCGACTATTTCTTTCTTACGCCCATTTTTTGCAGCAATTAAAACTTCTACGGCCTCTTCACCAATTTTTTGGATAATGCGATCCCTACCATCCCTAATGAGAGATGCGGGATATGAATTAGCAGGCATTTTTAACTGTTTATCCTTAATTATTATGTAAAGCTCATCAAGTGTCATAGTTAGTTATTCTTTTGGTAAAACATGAAACATTATTTGTGTGACAAACAAATTTTCCTATCAGTTTGGCCTTTATTAATAGCGAATCATCATCGCAATCAAAGTAGATTTCAATTGCTTTAAGTTTATTTCCAGATTTTTCACCCTTCATCCACAGCCTCTTTTTGCTACGACTCCAAAAATAAACCCACCCAGTTTTTTGAGTTTTATCAAGAGAATCGCTATTACTAAAACCAAGCATATAAACTTTCAGTGTTTTGTAATCTTGTATAACTGTTGGTATTAATCTTGTATTCATATCAATTAGATATTCTTATAGGAATTTTTTTATCCTGTAAATATTTTTTAACTTGATTTATGCTTAGTTCTCCAAAGTGAAATAGCGAAGCAGCAAGTGCGCCGTCAGCATTTCCATTTTCGAAAATGTTTTTAAAATCATCTAACGTACCCGCTCCACCTGAGGCAATCACAGGGATTGACACAATTTGCGAAATTGTTTTAGTTAACTCAACATCATATCCATCTTTTGTTCCGTCACGATCCATACTTGTAAGCAAAATCTCACCAGCTCCAAAAGAAACGACTTTTTTCGCCCATTCAGCTGCATCAATTCCTGTGCGTTTTCGGCCACCATTTATATATACTTCCCATGTATTATTTTTTCGCTTGACATCAATTGCAACAACAATGCATTGACTACCGAGTATATTTGCGCCATCTGTTATAAGTTGAGGATTATTTATTGCTGATGTATTAATTGCTACCTTATCGGCGCCAGAAAGCAACATCAGTTTCATATCGGCGATTGATCGAATACCACCCCCAACTGTAAAAGGAATAAATAGACTGCTTGAAACTTTTTTTACAACATCAGTCATAATCTGCCTATTATCACTTGTTGCAGTTATATCGAGAAAAACCAGCTCATCAGCGCCCTGCATGTCATAAAATTGCGCAAGCAAAACCGGGTCTCCAGCATCTCTTAAATTTACAAAATTAACACCCTTTACAACACGCCCTTTATCAACATCCAAGCATGGAATAATACGTTTAGTTAACATAATTTATTACCTCCTTTAGATTAATTTTTCCTTCATACAATGCAATAATTACTCCATCAATTCCCATTGAGTTAAGTTTTGCTATCTGCTTTATCGAGCTAACACTTCCTGCAATAAGTAATTTCATTTTTACCATTTTTCTTAAAATTGCAATATTTACATAATTAGGCTCAGATAACATTCCATCCCTAATTGTGTCTGTATAAATAATTGTTTTAATGCCCATTTTTTCTAATCTTTGAGCTGTTGGAATAAGTTTTTCTCTACTTGTTTCAAGCCAACCTTTTTTTGCTAATTTATTATCTTTTACATCAAGCGACACAATGATTTTTGATCTAAACAAAGAGATAAACTCTTGCAACAATCCTTGATTTTCTACAGCTATAGTTGACAAAATTATCCGTCGGACTCCAACTTTAAACAACTGTTTTGCAGATTCAATTGAACGAATGCCTCCACCAACTTGTACAGGCAAATCTATAGCCTTAACAATCTGTCGTATAACGTCTAAATTCACAACACATCCTTCTCGCGCTCCATCAAGATCAACGATGTGCAACTCTTTAGCTCCTTGATTTTTCCATTTTTTAGCCACGCAAACAGGGCTATCATCGTATATAGTCTCTCTACTATAATCTCCTTGTATCAAACGGACAATTTTGCCATTTTTTATATCAATTGCTGGTAGTATTTTCATATACGATATCAGTAAAATTTTTAAGTATCTGCAAACCCATATTTCCACTTTTTTCTGGGTGAAATTGGACTCCATAAATGTTTTCTTTCTCGATAACACTACAAAATTGTTCATCATAATACGTTGTTCCTTTTTGCATTGTTTTATCTTTTGGCTTGCAATAAAATGAGTTTACGAAATAAAAATAACTATTATTTGCAATCCCCTTTGATAATCGTGAATTTTTAAAAGAAACATTATTCCAGCCAATTTGAGGAATTTTAAGCGTAGTACTAAATTTTTCTACACTACCTTCTATGATATCTAAGCATCTCGTATTTCCTTCCTGACTGTACGAAAATAAAAGCTGCATGCCCAAACAAATCCCTAGCATAGGCACACCTGATCGGACTGTCGAAATAATAATTTCATCTATTTTTCTATCTTTTAAATTTTTCATGCCTTCTCTTGCATTACCAACTCCAGGAAAAATGATGCCGTCTGCTTTTTTTAATTCCTTTGACAAACATGTAACAATACAATCAATGCCTAGCTTTTTGAATGCATTTTCTATACTCCCCATATTTCCCACGCCATAATCAATTATTGCGATCATAATATTCCTTTTGTTGATGGAATTTCAAATTGTGCTCTCTCATCAATTTCACACGCCATACGTATTGCTCGCGCCATAGCTTTATATATTGACTCAATTTTGTGATGGTCATTTCGTCCATTTTCAACTTTTATATATATATTGGCCTTTGCATTTTGAGCAAATCCATCCCAAAAGTCATATACAAGCTCCGTTGAAAAATCGCCTATTTTTTCTCGTTTGAAATCACATTCGAGCTTGAATGCATATCGACCAGCAAAATCAATAGCAACTGTCGCAAGCGCCTCATCCATCGGTAATATAAAAAAACCATATCGTCTAATTCCTTTTTTACTCCCAAGCGCTTTTGCAAAGCTTTCTCCCAACACAATTCCAATATCCTCAACTGCGTGATGCTCATCAATATAGGTGTCTCCTCGAGCGCTTAATTCCATATCAAATAATCCATGCTTTGCAAATAAATCAAGCATGTGATTTAAAAATCCAAGAGGAGTTTCTATTTTCCGAACTCCAGTACCATCAATTGAGAGTTCAAGAGAAACATCTGTTTCACTAGTCTTTCTGTTTGTTTTACTTGTCCTTTTCATAGTAAATAATAGATAACTTGTAACATTGTCGCAAAACGCATATTGCCGATTTTTTGATTCCCTACATATATGCAAGGTATTCCAGCGCTTTGGGATGCTACTACATCGCTTGGACTATCTCCTACATAAATCGTATTTTTTAAACTAAGTATTTCTATGATTTTATTTATTGGGTCAGGTGACGGTTTGCCATTTTCGACATCTTCCATTGCTACCAAACAATTAAAAATATCTTGTAGTTTATTTTTTTCAAGCACATACTCCGCTTCATGCTTAGGTCTTCCAGTTGCTATGCCTAATTTTTTGTATTTATTTTTTAACTCAATTAATTGTTTTTTCGAAACTAATAGTTTTTCATTAGAAATAAGACCAGCGCTACTATCTGCACCAAGGTAAACTAATTGAAAGTATTTTTTGACTTGTTCGTAGGAAATATTTACATTATTTATTAACGCATATGTAGCATCCCAGTCATTATTCATGCCAACAATTGCCTTAACTGTATCCACCTCGTCAATGTTAACTTCTCGCTTGAGAAAGTAGCTTGCCGTCTGTCGAATTGCTTCTCTGTAAGAAGCATTTACATCGACAAGCACGCCATCCATATCAAAAATAATTCCGTCAATAGTAGATAGATTTATCGATTTCATAAGCATTTTTTTAAAACTGAAATTAATTTCCTATTTTCATATGCAGAACCGACTGAGATACGCAGTACATTATTTAGAAAATGCATACTACTCCTATCACGTACAATAATTCCTTTACTTGCTAACTGTTTATAGAGACTTGTTGCATTCGAAACACGTGCGAGAATAAAATTTGCGGCGGTGGGTATTATCTCTAAACCAAGCACTACAAGTTTTTTACTCAACTGTTTTTTTAGTTCATTTATTGAACTAATTTTTTTGATTAGATCTGCAACGTTATCAAGCGCCTGAAAAGCAATTGATAATGATGACTGAGATACGTTATATGAATCTTTTATTTTTAATAGTGTATTTATTAACTTTTCATTTGCGATAGCATATCCGATACGTATACCTGCCAACCCCCATGCTTTAGAAAATGTTCGTAAAATCACTACTCGCTCATCACTAAGAGCCAGTTTTTCAAATGAATTTTGGAGTCCTGCAAATTCAATGTATGCTTCATCGATTACTAAAATTCCTTTATAAAAGGACAGAATTTCATTTATCTCCTTTTTCGTTATTAAGTTTCCTGTTGGATTATTGGGAGAACAAAGGAAAATAACTTTTACACTATTTATATTTTTTTTAATTTCGCTTATCCTCAGTGAAAAATCCGGATTCAAAAATATCGATTTTACAGGCACATTATTAATCTGCGACTGCACCTCATATACAGAGTACGAGGGATTCATAACCATTACACTTTCATCATTTTCAACATATCCACGAATGAGCAAATCAATAATTTCGTCACTTCCTGCTCCTATAAAAATATTGCTTTTTTGTGCTTTTTTTATATATTTTTGAACTAATTTTTCCCGCAGCATTTCACTTGTTGAATCAGGATATCTATTTAAGCTTGGCATTTTTGACCAATCAATCTTGATCCATTGTTCAAAATTTTCATTTGCATCTAAAAACATACCTTTCTTATATAAATCACGTGCAGCAGTATATGGCACAAGATCTTTAATTATTTGTTTAGGTTGTGTATTCATATTTTTAATTTTGAAAACGTATTGACGTTGAAATTTTGTGTGCAGGTAACTGTTCAACGACAGCCATAACTTCTAATGTTTTTTTAATTTTTAAAAGCCCTTTTTTTGTGCATTCTTGCACTTGCATCCACTTCCCATATGCATCAACTCCAAGGGGTGGATACATTTTGGCAGCACCCCCCGTTGGTAAAACATGATTTGCACCTGTTGCATAATCACCACTCGACTTAGAAGTCCATTTGCCTAAAAATACAGAACCCGCATTTATTATTTTTTTGACTATCTTTTGTGGGTTTTTTGTCATAATCTCTAAGTGCTCTGGTGCATATTCATTTGCGAATATGACAGCTTCGTCAAGCGAGTCAACAAGTGCAAAAAGCCCATATCTTTTAATAGATTCACGAACTCGCTCCTTTGTTGAGAGTTTTGACAACTGTTTTTCAATTTCTTTAATTGTTTTTTCAGCAATCATTTTTGATGTTGTAATAAGTACGCATGCTGAGTCTTCTCCATGTTCTCCATCAGCGAGTAGGTCGGCTGCAATAAACGCTGGATTTGCCGTTTGATCAGCAATGATAAATACTTCGGAAGGGCCAGCTGGCATATCGATTGCAACATCGCCATAAACACACATCTTGGCAGCGGTCACATAAGAATTTCCAGCACCAAATATTTTGAAGACTTGAGGTACAGTTTGAGTTCCATATGTCATTGCTGCAATTGCCTCAGCTCCGCCAACTTTATATAGTCTCGATAGTCCAATTAAATCAGCTGCCACAATTGTTGCGGCTGACATTTGACCATCTTGTTGTGCTGGAGAACAGAGAATAATGTCGCAGCAGCCTGCAATTTGTGCAGGTATAGCACTCATTAAAACAGATGATGGATATACTGCTTTTCCACCAGGAATATAAAGCCCAACTTTTTCAATTGGTCGCCACTGTCTCCAGACTTTGATTCCTTCCTCTGTCTCTATAACTGTTTCTCTTTTACAAGGTAATTGCGCGGAGTGAACTAAAGTAATATTTTTAATCATTTGCTTCAATGCTTTTATGGTAGATTCATCAACTTGTAAATATGCATTTTTAATTTCGCTTTGCGTAACCTGAAGACATTCAAGATTTTTGATGCCATAATTTTTTTGACAATTATCAATAATTGCTTTGTCTCCATTTATCTTGACATCTCGTATTATTTTTTTGACTATAGGCATAGTAGATGAATTGACACCAAATGACCGTTTTATTATTCGCTGATACTCTTTTTTTGATAGCTTCGAAAGTTTTGTTATTCTCATATAATTAGTTTTTCAATTGGTAATACTAAAATACTTTTCGCACCAATTTTTTTTAACTTTTCAATAGTTTCCCAGAATATATCTTCTTTAATAACTGTTTGAATAGAAATCCAGCCCTTTTTTGCGAGCGGAGAAATTGTGGGAGATTTAAGTCCAGAAACTGCCTGAGTAATTTTTGGGAGTATTTTCTCCGGTGCATTCATCATGACATATTTGTAGCTTTTAGCAGAAAGCACTCCTTTAAAACGAGTCAAGAGTTTATTTATAAGTATTATTTTTTTTTGATTTGACAAAGCGTTATTATTTGATACTACAACCGCTTCAGAATCAAAAAGTTTCTTGACTATTCGAAGGTCGTTTAATGTAAGTGTACTTCCAGTTGAAACTAGATCGACTATAGCATCGGCAACTCCAAGGATTGGCGCAATCTCGACAGATCCACTAATCTCAACCACATTAATATTTTGGTTTGCAAAAATACGTTTCGTTGAATTTGGATACGATGTTGCAATTGTTTTACCAGCTAAATCAGAAAGTGAACTAATTTTTGAGTCTGTCGAAACTGCAACACACAATGAGCAAAGACCATATCTCAACTTTAATAACGTTTTTATCATTGGCGAAAGCTCATTTATAATATTGAGCCCTACAATACCAATATCTACCGTCCCAGACTCAACATACCCAGGTATATCATCATCACGAACAAATAGTATTTCGAGTGGAAAATTACGACATAAAGAAAACAGACCCTGCTTACTATTTTCAAATTCAAGTCCAGATGCACGTAAAAAATCTACGGTATCCTGAGTCAAACGTCCATTTTTTTGTATCGCTAATTTTAAATTTCCATTTTGCAATTTTTTCATACAATAAAAAAACCCCGCCGGTGCGGGGTTAGTTGTATTTGTTAAACTAAATTACCCCGCAAGAGCAGGGCAGTGATGATTAACTTCCAACTTGACTGATAATTTATTTACTATCATGTTACTATGATAACATAGTACTATATATTTGTCAAGTATTATTTAATAGGATATACTTTGAATATATGAAAAATGTATCTTTCTCCAAGAGTGAATCATATACCCCACGAAATAAAAAAGAAAAGCAATTTATACAAGCTCTTACTTCGATTCAAACAGAGCATGAGATGACAAGCTTGCTACGAGACCTTCTCACGCTTCCAGAGATTGAGGAATTTGCTAATCGGTTAGAAATTGCACGCCTTTTACTTGAAGGGGGCTCTTATGAAGTTATTGCTGAAAAAGCAGGCGTTTCAACCACAACTGTAACCCGTGTTGCTCATTGGCTATATAAAGGATGTGGTGGCTATTGGAAGACCTTAAACCAAAAATAATTATTCCCCTTTCTTTTTGACAAGCTTAGCCTGTTCAATGATTTGATATTCTTCTCCATCTCGGACCATGATATGCGTGACACCTGATACTTTATGATACTGGAGTAAAAAACCCGACAGAGCTTTTTGCATTTCTTTTACATCTTCTTGTATTTCCCTGATGTTTTTTTTAGCTTCTACTACTGATGGAACTTTTTCAATTTGATCTTTTGTTTTTTCGGCGATCATTTTTGCCTCTTTTACTTTTTCTTCGTGACTTATATATGTTTCGTCATTTGAATACGCATCTTTTACCATTTCTCGATTTTGCTTAAGTTCCAGTTGTTTTGCAGTTAGTGAGGCAAAATATGTTTTAATAGACCGCTCCAAATCAAGCATTTGCTGCAATTGTTGTGATTGTGGGGTTTGTTGTATGTCTTCTGCTTCTTCCATAGACATATCACTATATAGAAACCGTGGTGTCTCGTCAAGGGGATTTTAGGAGTTTAATTACAATTGAGTTGCTTAAGACACATAGCCTTTGATTCACCTGTCAAGCTATCACACGCTTGACACTGCGAAGCTTTCATGTCTTTGGAAAGTGTTGGTATATTTTTCATGCTTTCTGATACATCTGTGAATGTAATATTTGCAGGCGGAGTAAAGAGATTTGCCTTTGCTACCCATGGCTTGCATTTATAGTCAATTTGCTTGTTTCGATCATAATATTTTTGTGCATCTTGAGTTAGTTCTTTTTGCTCATCGGTTATATCCATCTTTATTCCCTGTGGCATAGACGATCCCCACACATACATTACATCACCATCTTGTATGGTGCTAGAATTTTGCGTTTGCCCTAAGACATCTACAATAAAATCACCTCGCATTTTATTACCCGATACATATACCGTGCCTTTTACTTGAGAATTGTTTTCGTCATAATCAAACGTACATTCAACAGTTTTACCTAAACTTAAAAGTCCAGAGAGAGTATTTTTTGTCGTACCACTATTAGATTGTGAGTTTGTAGGATTAATAGCTGTATTTGATGTAGATGGCGTATTTTTTTTAGGCATTAGAAGAAGTCCACCAAGAAGTATGATGACCGCAGCGCCAATTCCTAGAATAATTTTCTGATTTTGCATCATTTAGACCATTATATAGATCCTTTTATATATTGTCAAATTTTAGGTAAGCATAGACTAATTTTTTTAATTTATAATACTTTATGGAATTCGTCAAAATGCTTTCTATTTCCGGTTACATTGCAGCGCAAATATTAGCTGATATATTATCACTTAAAATTGCACTTCTTGGAAGTTTTTCAATAGACGCGGGAACATTTATTTACCCGTTCACATTTACTCTACGTGACTTGATTCACAAAACATGGGGAAAGAAAATGACTCGATATGTGATTATTACAGCAGCGGTAATAAATATCATTATGGCACTTCTTTTGCAGTTTACAATTTGGCTGCAACCCGATCCAACATGGCCACTTCAAAAAGAATTTGCAGCTATTTTGGGACCGGTATGGAGAATAGTATTTGCAAGCATTGTGGCGGAAATCGTATCAGAACTTATTGATACTGAAGCATATAGCTATTGGGTATCAAAAGTTACCAAAAAACATGAATGGTCACGTGTCGTTTTTAGTAATTCACTTGCCATACCTGTCGATAGCATGATATTTTGCTTTATTGCTTTTTACGGCATACTACCTACTGCGGTTGTCTGGAGTATCGTGTTTAGTAATATTATCGTAAAAGGACTAGTAACACTTATTTCGATACCACTTATCTACGTAACAAAATCTGACAAAAAAATGTAAGCTCCTTTTCATTATTTGCTGTTTTTGCTATACTATTTCTATATGATTGCAGGTATTTCAGTTGAAACAATTAAAAAAATATTTCGGATGGAGAAAAAAAACGATGATAAAACTCGTAAAAATACTCGTGTCATGATAAAAAAATACGGTAAAACATTGCGTAAACTTTCTTACGAATAATGCCCCATATAACATATCTCACGCTTGACGATTTCGAGACAATATGTCAAGAGCTTAGTATTTTTTTTAAGAAAAATAACGAACCACTTCCAAATTTTAAAGATAGTTATTTCGACAAACTAGACAGCGTTATCGCCTCACCACGTCGAACTTTTGATAAGCAGGACTTGTATAAAACAATATTTGAAAAGGCGGCGTGTTATTTTTACTTTATTAATAAATTGCACCCATTTGCCAATGGCAATAAACGCATATCAATTGTGTCAGCAGGTGTTTTTTTATTATCCAATAATTATGAATTTGTAGCCGATGAAACGCTTATGTATTCATTTGCTAAAAGCGTTGCACTTTCTCGAAAAGATCAAACTCAAGAATTTGGAGAAGTCGTACTATTTATTAAAGAACATTCAAAAAAAATTACACAGCTTAATCAACCTCGATTTATATTTGATATATTGCAGTTTTTGAGAAGAAAATAATACATTTCCTATATAAAAGAAAAAGCGCCTTAGGGTTATAGCTGTATATACAGCAAAGATTGTGGAGTTATTGTATAAAATACAATATTCCAAAATATCTTTTAACCTTTATCGGCGCTTTTCTTGCACGTTATTTAGTTGTCCGCAAACCTTTCTTGATGATCGCTCGCTTGATCAGATCAATGTGAAGCTTGATAAGCTGCCGAATGCTTAATCGGCGAGCTTTTGTGCTTCGCATCTTTACCATCTTGCGAATGATCGCGAAATGCTTACTTAGATTCATCAGCGTTTTCCTCCTCGAGACCGAAGGGATTTTCCCAGTACCAGTCTGACACGGGCTCTTTGCCGCAGCCACGGCAGCGTGGGCATGGCAAGACTTCGGGGTCAAGATCCCACCCACCATTGTGGATGAAAATGACACCTTTGCCGCTGCACTTCATGCACTTTGCCATCGATCGTCTCCTTGTGTTGAGTCGAGCAAGTGTGCTCGGGCCTAGTGAAACGATTGAGAGACTTTAACTTATTCACCCCTCCTAATTAATTGGCTGTAGCGCCCACCACAGTTGCTACAAATGTAGTGAGCTGCCGATCCGTACCCGGAAGTTGAGATGAAGCGTAGTACCCTATCTTCCTCACTACATTGACAGGTAGGTTCTACACCTGTCTCCATGCAATGATGGCATGGCCATACCTGTGGGTCAAGATCCCACCCACCCTTAGGGATAAGGATAACCCTATCTCCATGACACGTCATGCACTTCATTTGACTTTCTCCTTTAGTGAAAGGTTGCGGACGGACGAGAAGACAACAGTTTGTCTCCTCATTGCCCACAACCTTTTTTTTAAGGGTTTGCGAACAAACTGATTGTAAACGTGCAAGAAATGAAAATTGGATTGAGTGCTTGATATAAACTGCTACTGCTTATTCAATAAAATCAACCCACAAAAAAACCCCGCCGATGCGGGGTTAGTCTCTACATATTTTTTTAACTTATTTTTTAAATATACAGTCATTAACCCCGCAAAGCACGAGGCTATTCCAACTAGATTCTAAAATAATGTTTGGTTTTAATTTATACATATTTAAAATTTCCTTTTTTAATTTCTCGAGAACCTCGAGTTACGGTGGCTATTCCAACTCCCAACTTTTTAGCAATTACTTGCTGGGGGATATTTTTTTTAAGCAATTTAATAATCTCGAGCCGCATAGGAACTTCGTCTCGCTCTTGTGGCGTAAGTATTCCAAGGAGTAGATTTTCCATTTCCTTTTTGGTTTTGATAGATAACAAAAAATCTCTCAGTTGATTAAAAAGTCTTACTTTCTCTTTCATATGAATACTAGTATACTAGTTCACTAGTATTTTGTCAAGTTTATTTTGTTATAATAAATATATGGATGAATTATATGGATACATATTAATTGGAACTGTGTTTGGATTCAGTGCTGGAATTTCGCCAGGGCCTCTTTTAACGCTTGTTATTACTCAAACATTAAAACATGGTCTATATGACGGTATAAAAGTAGCAATTGCTCCAATTTTTACTGATATTCCAATTATTATATTGAGCGTTATTGTGCTATCTCGTTTTGCATCAATACACCTATTTTTGGCGGTAATTTCATTTGCCGGAGCAGCATTTATTTTTTACTTAGCAATAGAAAGTATCAAAACCGGTCCGATTAATATCGAGCTAGGAAAAGAATCTTCTCATTCAATTAGAAAGGGAATATTAACCAATGCTCTGAGTCCACATCCATATATTTTTTATCTTACTGTGGCTGGTCCGTTGTTACTTAAAGGTTCAAAAATAAATATAATATTGCCTATTTTATTTTTTTGCTTTTTTCTGCTAATGCTTGTTGGAACGAAGATTTTTATTGCCCTTCTCATCGAAAAATCACGCTCTTTTCTAAAAAGTTCATCCTACATCTATACAATGCGATTTTTAGGCATTATTCTTTTATTGTGTGCGTTGCTTTTTTTGAAAGAGGGATTCGGCTATTTGGAATTATGAGAAAAAACGTTTTCGTGAGTATAGCACTCCCGCTCCTAAGAATAGAAAGAGTGCTGATTGACTAATGTCGTTCACTTTCGCCTGTTCTTGAGCGACTTTTACACTGTCAAAACAACTTTGCTTTTGAATAGCAAAGTCTTTCATTGATGTGGTATCTCCTGGTATTGGTGCAGGTGGCGGTATCATCATCTTACAATCTTCTTCCCGTGGACCATAAAACGGCGGAGTTGTTCCAGGCAATACGCTAAGCACTCCTGATGTGGGATACTCCGCAAACATAGTAAGATTTAAAATAACTCGAAAACTAGCATATATCCCCAAAAGCAAAAAAATAACACCGATGAAACTTATCCAAGTAAGTGGTGTATTTTTAGTATCCATGTATCGTTTGATAAATTATATATCTAGATTATTTGTATTTGCAATACCTATTTTTTGCCTTTCAAATATACCTTTCTTACTTTTTCTGGAAATTTCTCAATTGCATATCGAAGTGCTGTTCGTGGCATTGTTTTGTAATACTTTTCAAGAAATTTTTCCTCAGCGGGATTGTCACGATTTCCTACCTCTCGAAGCATCCAACCCACAGCTTTTTGAATAAGATCGTGCTTATCGTTTATCAAAATACCTGCGATTTTGAATGTGTCCTCAAACTGATTGTTTTTAATGAAATAATAAGTAGAAATTATTGCAATGCGCCTATCCCACAAAAGTTGAGATTTAGCAAGGGTGGACAAAATAGTTCGCGGCTTATTTAAAAGATATGCTCCCACTATTTTTGCAGCTGATGAATCAACTAAATCCCAGTTATTTATATAGTTTGTCGATTTGAGATAAAGGTCATAAATTTGTTTTTTTTCATTGTCATCTCCTTTTTCAAACCTATGTACAATAATAAATAGCGCAATAAGTCTTTCTTCATGAATTTTAGATGTAAGCAAAGAGCAAATGTCATCCAGAGGCAATGTATGATACTTGGCTGCAATTCTCCTTTGTGTTGGTACAACGATTCCATATAAAATATCTCCATGCGCATACTCACCTTTGCCTGTTTTAAAGAACCTCTGCAAAAAAATTGCTTTTTGTGGGTCTTCTAATTCTTTTAATTCTTTTTGTAATGATTGTAGATCCATAACTATTATGAAAATGATTTTTTACGTTCAAAAAATGTAGGATACATGCGATTGGAAATAGTTGCTGCAAACATGTTATTTATGCTGTGCAAGGCAATTGGCCAAAAGAGAGACTGCGTTTTAAATGCAATAAAGCATATTGGTATGCTGAAAAAAAATGCATAAATCATTTGATAGCCAAGTGCAAATGGGCGAAGAACAAAAATATTTTTTATATGATAGAGTGAAAAAAGAAGTGATGTAATAATGACTTTTTTCTCAAATGACCCTTCAACCGCGCTAAAGACCACACCTCGAAATAACATCTCTTCCATAACGGGGGCAAAAAAAATGCCTATTAAATGAAAATAAATAGATTTTTGAAGTGAGAAAAGCATACAAATGACAAAATTAACAGCAATAATAATTGCAAGCGTTGTAATTTGATTGGGAGTAAGGTTGATAATTTTTGGAAAAAGAAAATAAATAACCAACATAGTCCCCACACGCCACAGGGTGTCAAATGAAAAATATGTAATCTTTTTAAGAAATCGAGTAATTAGAAGATACGTAATTATCACTATCAACGTGATTTCTATGTAATTCATAACGTTTTTGAGTCAAGAATGAACGTAACGGGCCCATCATTTACGAGTAACACGCTCATCTTCGCACCAAACTGCCCTGTTTTTACATCTATCCCTAATGCTTGAAGTTGTTTATTAAAGAGATTGTATAGCTCTTGAGCATCTAGCGGGTTTTTAGCACTGGCAAATGAAGGTCGTCTACCCGACAAATTGGCACATAGCGTAAATTGTGAAACAACAAGCGCTTCTCCGCCAACGTCTTGCAGCGATTTATTCATCTTATCTTGATCGTCGGCCATAATGCGAAGGCTGAATATTTTTTGAGCAAGCTTCATAGCATCTGTTTCCATATCACTGTCACATACGCCCAAAAAGATAAGATAGCCTTTTTTTATAGAAGAAATAATTGCAGCATCAATTGATACTTGTGCGCTTGTTACTCGTTGCACAACAGCAATCATTATTCAAGTGAAGAATCGTATTTACCAGTTCGTGCCAGACTATTAAGTTTTGCGCGCTTCAAAAATATCTCTTGGGCAGTTTTGACATTTTCCGGCTTTCCTGCCCACGCCTTGAGTGCTGATTCTTGCAGTGCACGACCATATGAAAATGACAACTCCCATGGGTGGGGTACTGTTTTGTTCATTTCGTTTAAATTCTCTGTTGCTTGCACTTCGCTTTGCCCACCTGATAAAAAGACAATACCCGGTACTTGAGATGGAACACTTTTATTAAAGCATGCAAGAGTTGCCTGAGCAATTTGTTCTTTAGTTGCTTGTGTCAGGCATTTTTTACCCGAAATAACCATGTTTGGTTTTAAAATCATACCTTCAAGAAGCACCTGCTGTTTGCTAAGTTGAGCAAATACTTCTGTATGGACCTTGGCAGTAATTTCTCCACATACCTCTAGTGTGTTATCAGCGTCCATTAAAACCTCAGGCTCTACAATGGGTACAATATTTGCTTCTTGTGAAAGTGCTGCATATCGAGCTAATGCATGAGCATTTACGTGGATACAATAATCAGTCGGAATACCTTCACCAATAGCTATAACTGCTCGCCATTTAGAAAATCGTGCACCAAGTTGGTAATATTCTATAAACCTCTCGCGTAGTCCATCAAGACCTTCAGTTATTTTTTCTATTGGAGAAAATGCAAGTTCTTTTGCACCTGTATCTACTTTTATACCAGGCAAGATGCCTTTACTCGATAAGATTTGTGCAAGTAGTGTGCCATCCTTACCCGCTTGACGAAGTGTCTCATCATACAAAATAACTCCTGAAATAAATTCTTCAACGCCGGGTGTTGTAAATAATAATTCTCGGTAGTCTCGCCTATTATTTTCCGTTGACTCGACAGAAATAGAGTCAAATCGCTTTTTAATAGTTGCCGTTGATTCATCAGCAGCTAATATTCCTTTTCCGGCTGCGACCATTGAAGCTGCAGTTTTGACAAGTTCATCTTTATTCATAGTTTTAAAAAAAGAAATGAGTAATACAACGCAAGTATTGTACTTTTAGCAGGCATTCATTGCAAACTGTAATTTTTATGTGTTATTATAGTTACATTCTATGCAAAAAGTCACAACATTAACCGAATTTATCCTGACAGAAGAGCGCAAGTTTGAAAACGCCACCGGCAATTTTACACTCCTTTTAACTAACATTGAAAATGCAGTTAAATTGATTGCCTCACATGTAAAAAAAAGTGGTCTTTCAGATATTTTAGGTACAACTGGTGAAATAAATAATTCCGCAGAAGAGGTGCAAAAACTTGATAGACTATCAAATGATATTTTAGTTGAATCATTGACAAAATCAGGTCATGTTGCTGCAATTGTAACAGAAGAACTTGAAAAACCAGAATTTATAAAAAGTGAATATGGTGAATATGTAGTGTATATTGACCCGCTAGATGGATCTTCTAACATCGACGTCAACCTCAATGTCGGAACTATTTTCTCAATACACAAAAAACCACAAACCATAACTGGAGAAGAAAGCCTACTTCTTAAAGGAGTAGATCAAGTAGCTGCTGGATATGTTGTGTATGGACCATCTGTTATGTTTGTATATAGTTGTGGTAGTGGTGTAAATGGATTTACACTAGACCCCGCTGTTGGAACATTTCTTCTTTCACACCCCGATATGAAAATTCCTGAAAACGGCAAAACCTATGCGATAAATGAAAGCTATTACAACAGATATCCCACCTATATTAAAAAATATCTCGACGCCATAAAACAGGAAGATGCAGCTTCTGGCAAACCATACAGTCTTAGGTACGCATCGGCCATGATAGCCGACATACACCGTGTGATGATAAAGGGAGGGATATTTTTGTATCCTGAAAACGAAAAAAGCCCTGATGGCAAACTTAGACTCATGTACGAGGTAAACCCAATGTCGTATCTTGTAAAACAAGCAGGAGGAGCCGCTACCTCAAAGGGCGCTGATCCACTTGAAATAGTCCCCACAGGAATTGATCAAAGAGCTGCCATCGTAATGGGAAGCAAAAATCTTGTAGCTGAGTTTTTATCATTTAAGAATACGCAATGATTGGAGGATTTGATATACAGTCGATTGAAGACGTTGAAGTTTCACGAAAACGAGTTTTTGTACGAGTTGACTTTAATATTAGCTTTAAAGAAGATGCTACAATTGCCGACGACACACGTATTCTCCTTGCTCTTCCTACCCTAAAATATTTGCTTTCACACAACAATAAAATTATTCTTGCTTCTCACTTAGGCAGACCAAAAGGCAAAGACTTACAATACTCACTTAAACCAATTGCTAAGCACTTACAAAAACTGTTACCTGAATATGAAGTAATTCTTATAGATGACTTTACATCTGGACTCGGAAAAAAACAAATTGAAGAGCAAACTGATAAACAAATAGTTTTACTCGAAAATATCAGGTTTTATGAAGGTGAGAAGAAAAATGACTCAGAATTTGCAAAAAAACTTGCATCACTCGCTGACATATTTGTAAATGATGCCTTTGGTGCACTTCACAGAGCTCATGCTTCAACAGAAGGGATTACTCACTTTATTCCATCTTATGCCGGACTTTTGGTAAAGCGTGAAATTGAAATGATGTCAAGGATTGTAAAAAACCCCACATCTCCACTCGTTGCAATAATAGGTGGTGCTAAAATTTCAACAAAGATAAATCTTCTTTATTCCCTTATGAAAAAAGCAGATTTTATTTTGGTAGGTGGCGGACTAGCCAATACGTTTTTGAAAGCTCAGGACATAGCCGTTGGAAAAAGTCTTGTTGAAGATGAGGCACTACCGGACGCAAAAAAAATATTTGAGAGTTTTGAAAATAGCAGATGCAAACTACTTATTCCAGAGGACGCAATTGTTGGCAATTTTACAGACCCATCAATACCCCCCTCAATTTGTGGAAATGAGCGCATACCTCAAGATCTATGGATATTAGATATTGGGCCAAAAACTAGGCAAGCTTGGCAACCTATTCTTACTGGTGCCAAAACAATTTGTTGGAATGGACCCGTTGGTCTTTTTGAAAAAAATGAATATCGAAAAGGAACAGATTTTATTTATGATGAAATAATAAAAAACAGCCAAGCAATTTCAGTTGTAGGTGGAGGAGACACTCTAGCCGCAATCGCAGGCAAGAAAGATAGCGATAAAATAACTCATATTTCAACGGGTGGTGGTGCAATGCTTGAGCTTTTAGAAAAAGAAACACTCCCGGGTATAGAAGCTCTTCGATCACATTCTAGTTAAGCATTTACGGCGCAGGAGTTGGTGTTATAGCATTGGGATCGGGATCATGCGCACAGTCAAGACAATATGTTGAGGTCCCATCTTTAAGTACAGATTTTTCCTGCATCTCATGTGATGGATCCTCAACCGTCGTCATCTTTCCCGTGTCGCGACTCACCGGCACTTGCTCTCGTACAACCGAAAGACTCGACTTTACAGTCTCAAATCCTTTTATGAAATACTCAAATCGAGACGGACAACTTTCAGCGCCTTCGGCACTGCGAGTCATAAGCCCTCCTGAGTCTGAACATACTTGACGACCAATAACATTGTCGGGTTTGCGAGGAAATAAGTCAGGTTGATTTTGCAGTAAATGCGTCATAATACCATTCCAAATAGGAGCTGCCCCAGTAATACCTGAAACAACCCGAGACATAGGAGAATTATCATTGTTACCTACCCAAACTACTGTCAAAAAGTTTGGAGTATATCCGATTGTCCAGTTATCTCGAAGATCATTTGTTGTTCCTGTTTTCACCGACACAGCAGTGTGCTTTGGAATATTTAGTTGACTTCGTGATCCAAACGCGGCACTTCGAGCATTATTATCAAGCAATATATGCGAAATAATAAATGTTGTCTCGGGTGAAAGCGCACGCTTACCAGAGACTGCTAGGAAATTGGGATAATTGAGTGGTTTTGTTATATCTTTTTTAAGGTTTGGATCTTTGAATTCATACAAAACTCGACCATCTTTGTCTACAACTTTAAGTACTGAAACAACTTTTTTAGGCACTCCCTGGTTGGCAAATGAAGAAAATGCTTGCGCCATTTCAACCATTGTCACCTCTCCTCCGCCAAGAGTAAGTGAGAGACCATAGCGAGAGGGATCTTTAAATGATGTCATAAGGAATGCAGAAGATGAAGCAATAAAATTTTCGACCCCATTGAGCTTCAACATTTTAACAGCAGGAATATTATATGAATTAGCAAGCGCAGCTCTTAGCTGTACTGGTCCATGAAATCGCCCATCATAGTTTTCAGGGCAATAATTTTTTTGACCGGGGCTTGGAAAGCATGTTTTTGCATCTAAAAATACACTAGCTGCTGTTACTAATTTTCGCTCAATACCAATTGCATAATTGAGAGGCTTTATGGAGGATCCCGGCTGTCTAAGCGCTGTTGTTACATTGAACGTTCCACTGGCAGTTGCGAAGTAGTCTTTAGACCCGACCATAGCCAATATCTCGCCCGTAGGTGGCCTTGTCACTAGAGCTGCTCCATTGCCAACTTTCAGCTTAGTTACCTTTTCTATCTCCTCTTTTATAATATTTTCTGTCTTTTGCTGGATAGATAAGTCCAAAGTTGTATATACTTTAAGACCTCCTTCTTCAACAGTTGTTGCACCATACTCTTTTTCAAGAAGTTCTTTTACAAAAAAGACAAAGTGAGGAGCTTTTATTCTAATTTTAAAAGGCTCGACTATTAAATCTTCTCGTTTTGCTTCGTCACGCTGAGCAACAGTAATAAACCCAAGTTGTGCCATTTCATTTAAAACTTCATTACGACGGCGCTTTGCAAGATCTATATTCACATACGGTGAGTAACGGCTTGGTGCTTGTGGGAGGCCAGCAAGAAATGCACTTTCAGACAAGTTAAGTTTCTTAGCACTTTTATTAAAATACGTTTGTGCTGCTTGCTCTACTCCATAAGCTGATCCTCCATAAGGTACTTGGTTTAGATACAACTCAAGTATTGCATCTTTTGAAAGGATTTGCTCTGTCCACAGCGCAAGCACAATCTCTTTTAGTTTGCGTTGTATAGTGCGCTCTGGTGTCAATAATGCTCCTTTTACTAATTGTTGTGTCAGTGTTGAACCGCCCTGTAGTCCTTTTTTTAAAATAAATGTATCTTTCAATGCTCGAAGCATGCCGCCTATTACAGATACTCCAGAATGTTTATAAAAATCCTTGTCTTCTATAGCAATGGTTGACTGTCCAACATATTTTGGGAGCTGAGATAGCTTTATGGGAGTACGATTTTCTTCCTTGTATATGTCATAGAGTAATTTACCATTTCTATCTAAAATTTCAGTTGAAACAGGGATTACTTTGTAATTTTTTAGTCCTGATGGGTTTGGCAGATCTTTGAAAATATAAAAATACACAAATACAACTAATGCGACAATGCCTATTAGTACCAGGAATGCACTATATTTTGCTATTTTTTTAGTGAGTTTGAATTTTCTTAGCTGAAGTCGTACAAAGTGCGTTATTTTATTCATAGTTGATTTTCTTACTCTGCGTATATTCTAACTAAATTAGATCCAATTTTTTTTACTTTTGTTATCTTTAATGAACCAATCGTGGATGTATTTTCGACATGCGGCCCCCCACAAAATTCCTTAGAATAATCTCCGACAAAATACACTTTAACTTGTTCTCCATACTTATCTCTAAAAAATGAAAGTGCACCAATTTTTTCAGCTTTTAGTTTTGGCATGATTTCAAAATGAACAGGAAGAGATTCGTTTATCTTTTCATTTATTATGGCCTCAACTTTTTTAATTTCATCCTCTGTAGGTTTTGTATCAATCGAAAAATCAAATCGAAGTCTCTCTCCTGTAATATTTGAACCCTCTTGTCGCACGCCAGCGCCTAGCACACTGCGAAGCGCCTGATGTAGAAGATGCGTGGCGGTATGATATTTTACAACCTGTTCAGAACTGTCAGCAAGTCCTCCTTTAAACATTCCAGCTGACGCAGTGCGAGATAATGTTTTATGCTTTTCAAAAACAGCAGCAAATTCTTCTGCGCTTAACATGGCGTTTTTTTGACTCATAAGCTCTTGGGTTAACTCGAAGGGAAAACCATATGATTGAAATAGATCAAACGCAAACTGCGAATCAACTATCGATGGATCAACATTACCAATAATGCGTAAGCCATTTTCTAGTGTTTTATTAAATTTATATACTTCAGGACCAATTATTTCATCAATCGTCTCTTTCAAAATAGATTTTTCGAAATATATTCCATCATAAATAGTCTGAATTTCATCAGCAATGGTCAGCACATCTTTCTCGTTTATGATGTTCTTCATAAGATGCAATTTAACTGCAGCTCGACGCAAAAACCGACGTAGTATATATCCCTGACCCTTATTTGAAAGAGTGACTCCATCGGCAATCAAAAATACTGCAGCCTTTATATGATCTGCAATGACCCTCATTTTATCTTGATATTCAATGTCTGAATATGATTTTCCCGTTACTCCTTCTATCGATCTAATAATTGATGCAAACACATCTGTCTTAAAAATATCAGGGTCATTATTTGATGCTGCTAAAATTCGCTCCAACCCTCCACCATAGTCAACATTTTTTTGTGGAAGCTCTTCTAGTGAATTATCCTGCTTTTTTCTAAATTGTATAAAAACCGAATTTCCTATTTCTAGAAATTTGCCACAATCGCAATTCGGATGACACACTTCACCAAATTTTTTATCGTGTGAAACGCTATCAAATTCATAAAACACTTCGCTATCAGGCCCTCCTAGTTCCCCAACTGGCATTTTGTCAGGAGTCCCTGCTCTCGACCACCAGTTTTTATTAGCATTATAATAATGAATATGACTTTCTTTAACGCCTAGCTTTTTCCAGATTGCAGCAGAATCCTCATCTTTTTCTACTCCATTTCCACCTTCAAACACCGTTACATGCAATTTTTGAGCTGGTAGACCTATAACGCTCGTAAAAAATTCCCACATCCAACCTAGTTGCTCCGCCTTAAAATAATCTCCAAGTGACCAATTACCCATCATTTCAAAAAACGTTGTATGACGGTTATCTCCTACTTCATCGATATCAACTGCACGAAAGCACGGCTGAATATTATAGAGTCGTTTGCCTTGTGCGTGAGTCTCACCTGATAGATAAGGCACTAGCTGTTGCATGCCACTTGAAGTAAATAGCGTAGTTGCATCATCTTGCAATACAAGTGGCGCAGGCATTATGCGTGCATGATTTCGTACACCTTCTTGCCAGTATTTTGCGAATTTTTTTCTTAGCTCTATATGTGTTAGCCCCATGGTAAAATAGTATAGCATATGCAACTTAATACCTCAGATGAGAACGGTGTAAAGCCCTTTCTTAAATCGATTACCTTCCCAAAAAAAGTTTCACACAAGGGTCAAAATGGAAAACTTTTGATAATTGGCGGATCAAGTCTTTTCCATGCTGCATCTTTATGGTCGGCATCGATTGCTTCAAAAATTGTAGACATGGTTCATTATATGTCAACAGTCGAAAATGAAAAAATATTTGTCAACTTAAAATCTAAATTTGTCGATGGAATAGTTATAAACCGCAAACATTTACTTGATTATGTGGAAGAAGATGATTGTATTTTAATAGGTCCGGGCATGCTTCGTGGACAAATACCTCAAAAAAATCACGATTTATCGTTTGAAGAAATACTAGAAATTACTAATGAATCAGACTTTACGCACTACCTCGTGCGCTATCTAATGCAAAATTTTCCACATAAAAAGTATGTTTTAGATGCAGGAGCATTACAAATGCTAGACAAAAGCCTTCTATCGACGCTTAAAAAACCCGCTATTATTACTCCACATGCTAAAGAATTTGAAAAATTGTTTTCGAAATCAGTGTTTAATAAAAATGTTGAGGAGATAGAAAAAATCGTAGCTTCTTGTGCTCAAGTAAATAACTGCACAATCCACCTTAAATCAATAAATGACTATATTAGTGACGGGAAAAAAACTATAACAGTATGTGGTGGTAATGCAGGACTTACTAAGGGAGGCACGGGAGATGTTCTGGCAGGTTTGGTTGCAGCACTAAATACGACTAATCCACAATTTCTTTCATGTGTTGTGTCGTCGTATCTGTTGAAAAAATCTGCCGAAATAGTGTTTGAATCTGACCACTATTGGTTTAATACTTCGCGCATCATAGACCAAATTCCTAAAACTCTCAAACATCTGTTACCCTCAGATTGATTGACATCTTAGCAAATTCTGATAAGATAAGCGTATGAAAAAAGAATCTATTATTGCTGTGTTTTTAGGAATTGCCATGGGAACTGCAATAGCCTTAACGCTTGTAGCCGTTACAAAGAAAAATCAAAAGACTAATAAGGCGATTGTTACAAGTCCCAAAGTTGCTGTCGCACTAAGTACTACCAAAACACCTGAAGCTTTTGAAATCTCAACACCACAATCGGGCGAAATAACAACTGATAAAAAAATTGCGATAAAAGGAAAGGCTTCCAAAGAAAGCCTTATAATAGTACAATCTGCGCTGGGAGAACAAGTGGTTGAGCCTAAATCAGACACTTTCGAGATACCTATACAGCTCAAACCAGGTGAAAATGTAGTCAGAGTTACCGCATACACAAACAGCACAAGTCAGGAAAAAAGCCTAAAAATATATCAATTAAGCGAGTAATATGATCAAAAAAAACTATATTACATATATAACTGTTCTAGCTCTTTTTATGAGCTACATATTTACATTTGCTCACATATCTTTTGCCCAAACACCAACTGGTGTAAAAAAAGTAATTAGCGCTACGCCTGCTCAAAAGATAACTCCTTCAAAAGAGCAACGTGACATTGATATTTTAAAAGATAAAATTGCAACAAAAGTTGCAGAGCTTCGAAAAAAAAGTAAAACAGTTTTGTCGGGTGTAATAACTAAAATAAGCAATAGTGAAATCGAACTCGAAAAATCAGGCGACTCCCTTACAAAAATTTCCCTTGATGAATCGGTTACCACATTTTACAAAGCTTCACTTGACCAAGTAGAAGAAGTAGAAACTAAAAATGTAACAGCAAAAGATTATATTGTTGCATTCGGTGAAAATATTGACGGAGAATTTCAAGCTACTGCAGTGTATCAAGACACAAGCTATCTTGTACTTCGTGGCACAGTAACAGATATAAATAAAACTGATTTTACTATTGAAGCAATAACATTTGATAAAGAACGATATACACTAGACATTGAGAAAAATACCATTCAAAATATCGTAAATACAAAATCTCTTAAGATTGAAAAGGGAGGGTTTAGCAAAGTAGTTGTTGGAGACACCCTCCATTTTGTTATTGAAAAAACAAGTGAAAGTAGAAAAACATACCCAGCACATCGCTTATTAATCATTCCTCAAGCTATTACTAAAGGATCATAAATTACCGTTACTTTCTATTCTTTGTTATGGAATAGGTGTGCAAAGAGTATTATTTTCAGTCCCTTTTATGTAGTATTCACGTCGTGACAGGCATTGTTTAACGACGATATCATCGGGAATTGCAAAATTTGTAGGCGCACTCTCACTTAGACCACTTCCCATTTGCGAAAATGCATTTGTTTTAAGTAAATGAGTCATCACACGATTCCAGATAGGTGCCGCACCGGTAATTCCCGATGTAAGTCTTGGATCCATAGGAGAATTATCATTGTTGCCTACCCAAACAGCTACAAGCACTTTTGGTGTGTATCCGATAGTCCAGTTGTCATGTTTTGCATTGGTTGTGCCAGTTTTAACTGCGACTTTAAACCCTGGTATTTCAAGCGCAGAATTTTGACCAAATGCCTGTCTTCGTGCTTGAGAATCTGACAAAATATCAGAAATAATAAATGCATTACCAGCAGAAATTACTTGCCTTTTTTGACTCTTATTGGCAATCTCGATTGGACGACCTTCATAGTCATAAATTGCGCTTATTGGGCTTACTGCTACTTTTTTACCTCCGTTTGCAAAAACTCCAAACGAAGCTGCCATGTCAATCATTTTTACCTCACCACCACCCAAGGTGAGTGATAAACCATATCGATCCGGATTATTCCACGTAGTAATGCCGAGTTTCTTTGCATGATCTATAAAGTCGGCCACCCCAAGACTATTTAGCGTTTTAACTGCTGGTATATTGTATGAATTTGCAAGCGCAGATCTGAGTGTTACTCTACCATGAAAGCGCCCATCATAGTTGACAGGTCGATAAACAGGAGAGCCTGGGATGGAATAGGAAACAGGAGCATCTTCTATAATTGAAGAAGCAGTATATTGTCTTTCTAGTGCAAGCGAATACATGAGTGGCTTAATAGAACTTCCAGGCTGTCTTTGTGCGATTGTTACGTTAAACGCCCCAATTTTGTCGTCAAAAAAATCTTTTGAACCAACCATTGCTAAAATCTCTCCTGTATCGGGTTTAGTTACCAATAATGCACCATTTCCTACTCGCAAATGCGTTATTTTATCTAACTCCTCACGCAATATTTCTTCTGCTGCTTCTTGAACATCAAGATCCAGCGTCGTTTGTACCTTAAATCCTCGTGTTTCAACAGCTTTTATGCCGTAGGTTTGTTCGAGCAATTGCTTGACATAAAATACAAAGTGAGGCGCTTTTATCGTTTCTTTTATTTGTGCCAAAGCCACTGGGCTTTTGATAGCTGAGTCAAAATCTTTTTTGCTAATATACTTTTGCTCATACATTTTACGAAGTACCTCGTCTCGTCTTTTTTTAGCAAGTGTAGGATTTATATATGCTGAATATACGCTTGGCGCTCGTGTAAGGCCAGCCAAATATGCAGCTTCTGGCAATGTAAGCTCGCGTGCGCTTTTTTCAAAAAATATTTGAGAAGCCTGCTCAATACCATATGCTGTACCGCCGTATGGAACTTGATTGAGATACATTTCAAGAATTTGGTGCTTGGTAAATTTTCGCTCAGTTGACACTGCTAAAATTATCTCCTTAGTCTTGCGCTCGAGTGTTTTTTCAGATGATAAAAGCGCTGATTTTACCAACTGTTGGGTGATTGTTGACCCACCCTGTAGGTTTTGAGTAATAATTGACTCTTTTATAGCTCGCACAATTCCACTCCAAAAAGATATGCCTTTGTGGTTATAAAAATCTTTATCTTCAATTGCAACTGTGGCCTGACCAATATAAACTGGTAAATCCTTTATCTTGACGGGTATTCGATTTTTATCTCTATATACTTCATATAAAAGTCTCCCCTTTCGATCAACAATTTGCGTTGAAACTGGAAAATTTACTGTTCCGATCAGGGAAGGGTCTGGCAAAAATGTAAAAAATAATATTACATAATACGTAAGAAAAATAGTTATTGCACTCAAAAAACCGATTAGGAAGTAATATACTTTCGGATATTTATTAGTATCTATTGAAGGCAGAGCAGGTCGCACGATAGGTTTAAACTTATGGCGTGACATATTTTGCCATATTTTGTTACTCTTTATACTTATTTTAGTATAGAAAGCTATAATAAGACTACCTATATTATGGGTTATTACAAAAAAAAGATATAGTAAATTCTTAAAAAAGAGAGTAACAAAGTCACCGATAAATATTAGAAAATGAAGTATGGCAATAGATAGCTTAGAAAAAGCTGATACGATTATATCACTAAGGCCTATTCTCGGGTCTTTTTTTGGCATTGCGCCTAAATTATACTATACTTTATAGGCCTTTTCAATATAACAACTATGTCAAATAGTATCAAAATTAAATACTTTTGAGGCGTGTTTTAACAACTAATCTTTCATTATAAGAACCAGGTGGCACACAGGTTATAAGAAGCATTGTTGCTTCTTCATAGTTTTGTTCAAGGATTGACACTTCTGTTGGCTTTACCACAAACATATCAACAATCTCATATTCAAAGGTATCATTTTTTACATGAACATAGATAGTGTCGCCTCGCTCCATGGATGGCAGGTACGTGAAGATTGACTTGTAATGCAAATCCTGCCCTCTCTTTGCAAGCTGAGGCAATATGGAGTGACCAAATATAGAGATTTTACCTAACGACCCCGGCATAACTTCATTGACAGGTTTATAGTGAATAAGGCCCTTATTTAGATCCTCACCACCTACTATGACTTTTGCTTTAGTAATATTTAAACGAGGAATAGATAGCGTGTATTCTTTTATATCCAAAATATCATTTTTTTCCTGCTGTACTTGCGGGAACCACATTCCAGCCTTTGTAAATTCAGATAAATTAGTTGAGAAAATACTACCTACTCCTAGGACCGAGTTGGCACTAGTAAATGCAGGAAGATCTCTATATTCAGGTAGTGGAGATGTGAATTTTTGCTTAAAAACTAGTTTTGAATAAAGTTGAAAAAATATTATTGGATAAAATGACCAAAAAAGAAGTAGCGCCCCAGCAATAAGCGACGTATATGAAAAGATATTAACTATTTTTTTATAAAAATACGGCTTGTCTTTGGTATAGATATATAGTGCCATGTCAGGAATGTATTTTACAGTGAGTCAATTTTTAGTGAAATATTTTTTTCAAAAAACGGAACAGTATTTTTCAAGAATGGTATAAATGTCTTTACATTAAGTAAATAGCCGTCTACCTTGAGCTCATCTTTTAATATTTTAGTTAGTGCAGATTTGTTTTTTCCTTTGAGAGCACTTTTGATCTTCTTTTCATCTACTTTCTTTCTAAGGCCCACTGTTGCGTCAATAACAAGTGCGATTTTGTCATCATTTTTTTTTGTTGACGACACAGTATACGTTACTGCATCTTTTGGTATTTCGTATGTGTCTTCTATAACGCCTGTAAATTCCTTGAGTATAATATCTTGGAGCTCGCTTGGATTGTATCCATACAACACAATATCACCCTGAGCTTTAAGCGACGCAGACGCCGCCTCTTCACCCACTTCTTTAGAATAGACTTGCTTAGATAGCGACACCTCAGATAGCTCATTAATAAATTTCAACTCATTTGACTTACTTAATTTTTCAGCTGCACTTTTTTTCAACGAGTCTAGCGTTTTTTTTTCAAGATTTTCTATATCTTCTTTAGATACTGTTTGCACATCTTTTTGTGTTCCACCTGCAAACGCAGTATCGGCCGTTGCAAAAGCAAGACTTTCTGAAATATTTTCAATCGTCAATTTTTCATCCTTGGTAATATTTCCCGAAGTACCAATCGCCTCAGCTACAGCTTTACCCTTACCTTTTCCTGTCACTGTAAGTACATTTCCATCGCCTGTTATACTTTCAGAGGCAGATGCAACCTTAACATCTTCATTTAAAACGAATTTAATACCTTTTTTTGTTTGCAGAAGCGTTCCTTTTTTAAATGTCCTCTCTAACTTGTCCTTATTGAGCAATGTCAGTGATCCTTGAGATTTCTCACCAATTTGTTTTTCACCACTCGTTTCAATTGTCTCTTCTATTTCAAGTTGGTTTTTTTGCTTTGCAAGTTGCAACTCCCCATCACCGACAGAAGTGCCAGTATCAGCATTTATAGTAATCTCTTTTTTTTGTTTTTCTTGGCGTATTAAAATAGAAAGATCGGCTTTATGAAACGCATATAAAGCACCTGTTGTGCCAAGCAAAAAAAGAAAAAGCAATGCTACCACTATACTAGCCACTGGGGGTAGCGGCCATTTCTTCATAAAATCCAAAGGAAATTTGGATGCACGTACCCGTTTTGTAAATGAATTAAAAATACCAGAATTATCTTGTCGATTACTGGAAGATATGTCGTTTAATGGTTGAACAATTGGACTGTTTATATAGGCATCTTGCACAACCTCTTCCTCATCTGTTATATCCTTACCTACCACAAATCCCATATTACTATCGTCTTGTGCACTGCTTGCTACTTCGTTTAAATCAGGCGAACTTTGTACTACCGGTGAGAAACTTTGCGTATTGAATAATTCATTTGAAAAATCAGCTACAGCAGCATTGCCTACTTCTTGTGTTGTAAGTACATCTACTCGAGGAATTTGAATAAATAAATTCTCGTCCCATTTATTAGAAATAATATTTTCTAAATCAGTTGATGTTGATTTTGAGTCGTATACTACGATTCGTGCTGGCAAAATGCTTGTTTTGTGTGCTTGACTAAAAATCGAATCTAAATCGCTTGTGACATCAGTTGTCTTTGCAATACTTTTTGAATATGACAGCGATCCCGCTCTATATACCAACGTTGTGACTGTAGGAGTATCAAGTTCGATTAAAATCGCATTCAGTGGAGACTGTTCTTTCAACTTAAGATACGCGGCGATAGCATCATGAACAAGTATAAACCCATATGACTTAAGATCCATCTCCGAAGTTATTGTTTTTATTTTTTCAAAATACGACTTATGTATCTCATTTGTATTGAAATCGTATAAATGAGAGTAAACAAAAAAAACAATATCTTTTACCTTTTTCTTATTTTTTTGCTCAAGTCCATATAAAACCTCATCTACATCTTCGATCAAATGCTCCCATGAGTTAGCATACTCAAATGTTTTTTGATCTATAATCAGTACTTTTTGATTTGCGTTATCAACTTCCAAAAGATATCCAACTCCTGATTCCTCAGCTAAAAGAAGTCCAAAGTAAACTTCAGTTGATTTTGGTATTTTTTTTTGTAAAAAGGAAAACATGATGTAGGGTAAAAACGTTATTTAATATTATATTTCGCAAAAACTTGCGTTATTCCACTTTGAGCTGTTGAAAACGCATCTGAATACGAAACACCTTGGGCAGTTGCATTTACTGCATTTTCAAGATACTTGACTATTTCATCATTGAGTCCATTATCGTGAGTTCTAGAAATTACTGGCAAACTTTTCATATTTTTAGCTTGAGCAATAACCGGGCCATTGTATTCATTTTGCACGAGTTTTGCTCCAAGATCAACTCTAGAATATGGCTCACCAAAGATACGCGTTTTTGTTTGTTCACTGTATAATTTCTCCATTGTTTCCTTTTGAGACAAAAATTTCAAGAAATCCCATGCCTCTTTTTGATTTGTACTATAGCGAGAAACTCCTTCAACCCAATAATTAGCCAGAGAAATCTGACTCCCTCCTGGCACAACGGGTAGCAAAGTTGTTTTTAGGGCAATATCAGGATTGGCTTGCTTTATAGCAAGTATTTGCCATGATGGAGCAATAATCATCGCAACTTTTTCCTGCGCAAATGCAGCAATAGAATTGGGCATTGTTTCATCCCACAAATTAGTTGGTATTTCAGCAAATGTTCGAAATTGTTGTAAAGCTCCAACAGATTCGGCAGACGTAAGATTTTTCAAGTCTCCACCATTTTGCAATATCATCCAGCCCAAGATATCTGAAAAGTGTTCTATATTTGTAGCAGTCCCGAGTGCAATACCCGACGTAAAAAGCTTACCCGACTCATCTTTTACAGTAAGTTTTGCTGCATACTCAATGACTTCCTCCCATGTTGTTGGTGCCTTATCAATTCCGGCCGCTTTAAATAGAGCGCTATTATAGATAAGTATGAGTCCGTCAATTTCCAATGGTATGCCAAAATAATTTTTGTCTATCTTAAGGTCGCTACTTGCCACAGGGTAAAATGTTTTTTCGTATACCTCGTCAGAAAAAATATCTTTTGGAACGGCCGCTGCAATACCAGACAATTCTGGAAGCCACGTATTGTGGAATCTGAAAATATCTGGCCGATCTGTTACTGTCTCATCTCTATTGATCAACTTTTCTCGATAGTTTTTGGGGTCCATTTTAGTATATTCGATGGTCACTCCAGGATTTTTTCTTTTGTATTCCTGCAAAATAGGCTCAATTGTCGCCTTATCTTCCCATAAACCCCAATATTTTATTGTGGCAGTTTTTGATGCAACTTTTTTATCACCTTTAAATAAAAACTTAAAAATAACTACAAAAAAGATAATAAAAACAAGTATTGCTCCTATGACAAGAAATATACGACTTTTATTACTGCTGCCGTGCTCGGGAGCATATGAAGCCTCAGGTGCAACAGCTGTGGGTACAAACTCCTCGGTTGTCACCTCTTCAGAAACTGTCTCTGGCACCAAATTTACTTGAGGTGCAGCGGGCTGGGGCTGCGGGCTTGATTGATTTGGATCTATTGTGCCGCTGATTTCTGGCTGAGGTTGTAAATGTTGATCGTCCATATGTATATATGTATAATGGTAGCATACTTCAATGCTACAAAAGAGTATTTTTTTTGTTTATAAAACAACTATTTATGCGATACTATGTATCTTTTTTTTGTGTGTAATAGTCGCTAGTTTTTTTTATTTTAGACAAAAAAGTTTCGAGGCAAGAATTTATCCAAATATTTTTGTCGATAACGTCTATTTTGGCGGAAAATATACAGAGGAGGTAAAAGCGTATTTTGATAATAAAAACAGTTCACTTTCATCCGCAACAATTACATTGCAGTATAAAGATGATCAAATAGCAACATTTTCTGGCGCCATGCTTGGTCTTAAATATGACTCGCAGGAAATTGCACGTCAAGCATATAGTATTGGTAGAACGGAGCCGTATGTACGCAAACTATATGAGCAATTCATCACAATATTCAGACTCAAGACATATAATCTTGAAAGTCACATAGCCTACTCAAAAGAGCCCACCGAAGAATTTCTAACAATGTTGGATCAGACATATTCAAAGCCTCCACTAGATGCTCTTTTTCGGTATGAAAATAATCGAGTGACTGTATTTAGACTGGAAAAAGATGGTATTGAAGTAGATATTAAAAAAGCTCAAACAGAAATTGAAACAGCTTTAGAAAAAGCTTCAATTGAAAAATCACAAATTATCAATATAGTTGAGAAAATTTCTAGTCCTCAAGTAACGATTTCGTCTATAAATGACTTTGGAATTGTTGAAAAAATTGGTGAAGGAAGATCAGATTACACAGGATCTATACCAGGCCGTGTACATAACGTAAAACTTGCTGCCTCTAAGTTTGATGGAGTGCTTATCCCACAAGGCGAAGTATTTTCATTTAATGCAACAATCGGAGATATTTCAAGCACAACCGGCTATCAGCAAGCATATATCATAAAAAACGGTCGCACTGTTCTTGGTGACGGAGGAGGAGTGTGTCAAGTATCAACCACTCTGTTTCGCGCAGCCCTAGACACAGGCTTGCCTATTGTAGCGAGAAAAGCTCATGCATATCGAGTGCATTACTATGAAAATGACAGAACGCCAGGATTTGACGCAACAGTCTTTAGTCCGAGCACTGATTTTAAATTTAAAAATGACACACCAGCATATATTTTGATCCAAATGGAACTTGATCCAACAAAAAATACTCTTGTATATACATTTTATGGAAAAAAAGATGGACGAGTTTCGACTGTATCAGATGCCACCATATGGGATATACAACCCCCTCCAGCAGCATTACGCCAAGATGATCCAACACTTAAAAAAGGAGTAGTAAAGCAGGTTGACTGGTCGGCACCAGGTACAAAATCTAAATTTCACTACAATGTAGTGCGGGGCGACGAAGTTTTGATCGATCAGGATTTTTATTCAAATTTCAGACCGTGGCAGGCAATATTTTTAGTTGGAACTGCTGATTGATAATCACGCTTAAAGCACCTCTGTTGCAAAAAACACTCTGCTGTTTTACAATCGAAAAAAATGAATACAAAAAAAGTACAAACACTGTGGGGATCGCGGTTTGAAACAAGCCCCGACAAAGCAGCTGTTGCATTTGCAGCTGGACGCGATGTCATAAGCATTGCCCCCGCCGATAACAACCTTGTAGCTTTTGATGTATGGTTAAATCAAGCGCACTGCGTCATGCTTTGCAAACAAAATATTATTTCAAAAGAAGATGCGCAAATAATTCTCAATGGTCTTTACGAAATTAATGAATTAGTCGAAAAGGGAGAGTTCATACTTGATCCTGCAAAGGAAGACGTTCACACAAATATTGAATCGTGGCTCATTGAAAAATATGGCATAGAATCTTGTGGCAAACTCCACACGGCTCGCAGCCGCAATGATCAAGTAGTAACTGACATGCGGCTCTATTTAAGACGCCAAACACTCTTTTTTGTTGAAGAGTTTACAAAGCTCGCCCAAGTACTCGCTAAAAATGCACAAAAGTATCAATCCTCTGTTATGCCAGGATTTACTCATCATCAACATGCCATGATCACAACATTTGGACATATGCTTGCAAGTTTTGCCAGCATGATACTTCGAGATATTGAAAAACTCAAAGCTACCTACGCAATAATAAATACAAATCCTTTAGGATCTGCTGCATCATTTGGCACAAGCTTTCCTATAGATCGCAAACTCACTACTAAATACTTGGGCTTTTTAGAACCTGAAATAAATAGCATGGATGGAATAACAAATCGATGGGAACCGGAAGGCGATCTTGCCTACTGTCTCTCAAGTGCCATGACTCACTTGTCGATTTTAGCTGAAACACTTATTATCTTTTCAACTCCTCAATTTAGCTTTGTTGAGATAAGTGATAAATACTCAACAGGAAGTTCTATAATGCCTCAGAAAAAAAATCCTGATACACTCGAGGTCATGAAGGGAAAAACATCTCTTGTTCATGGCGCACTAGCATCACTTTTATCATCGGGTAAGGGTGCATATATTGGCTACAATCGAGATAGTCAGTGGGCAAAGTACATCATCATGGATGTCGTTGAAAACTGTGCTCAAGCTCCTACGGTTATGGCTGGTATTATAGACGAGCTCACGGTTAGCACTCAGGAGATGGATAAGTGGTCGCACAAGTCATATATTGGCGCTACATCATTTCTAGAACTCCTGTGCCAAAATCACAAGCTGCCATTTCGAAAAGGTAAAATTATCGTCGAAAAAGCCATAAAATATAGCCAGAATAAAGACATGATCGATATGGTTGGACTTACAAAAAGTTTGGCTGAGGAAGAAGTGGATATTACAATTAGTGAGGAAACTTTGACTAAATGGCAAACCCCGCTCGAGATTTTGAATTTATACGTCTCAGCAGGGAGCCCAGGAATCTCGCCTATGAAAGAAGCACTTGAGAGTTTTGAAAAAAAACTACAAGAAAACAAT